>Ga0315281_10001175_pt1 | contig 38402 bp, 32 predicted proteins | sample YL17G07_0_MG_FD_204540 | JGI IMG/M metagenome (GOLD analysis project Ga0315281, IMG submission 204540) | Sediment microbial communities from Yellowstone Lake, YNP, Wyoming, USA - YL17G07_0 | ecosystem: Environmental > Aquatic > Freshwater > Lake > Sediment | place: USA: Wyoming | collected...
GCTTTTCGCAAACGGCATGAACCAGTGGGAGTACCACCAGCCGTCTTCCGTCAAGCCGCTCGGCAACGAGCAGTACTTGTTCGCGCCGGCCGCCGTGCCGAAGAAATCACCGAACGGTGCCCACACGCTGGGCGTTTTCTCGCCGTCGAAGCGAATTTTGATCGTCCACTCCCGGACGGCGTCGCGGTCTTCCAGTCCGAACGGCGGGTCCACCTGTGCCCGCAGCGTTTTGATGGCCCGGGGACCGGTCAGGTTCATGACGAACGTGCCGCCATCGCTGGAGACCTGAGACTTCTCAATGGTCTCGCCGGGGGTCGAGTGCGGCATTCTCCTCGGCGGACAACTGTCGCTGGAACGTCGGCACGGTGGTGCCCTTGGGATAGGTCCGGTAAACAAACTGGTAGTAGGCGCCCCAGCCTTCATCGGCCACGACCTTGCACGACTTCTGGTAGGGGATGGGCGTGTAGTTGTTCCAGCCCATCGCGACCGTGTGGACCAGGGCGGGTCGCGTAAATGGCTCGTTCTTGCCATCGAAGTAGCCTTTGAAGGGCAGGTCCACGGCGGGTTCTTTTGCCCCGTCGAGGTAGATGCGGACGTGGCCCTGCTCGGGTTTGGCCGACCAGATGCGCCAGATGCAGCCGGGACCTTCCATCTCCGCGAGCACGAACTGGCTGCCTTCCTTGCGGATGATGCCGTCGTTGTCCCCGTTGGCGTCCCAGTTCACATACTTACCCGTCGCTTCATCGTACCGGCTCGCGCGGTCCCAACTGGACCACTGCGCGCACGTCTCGCCCGCTGCGGGCAGAGTCGCCAGATACTCCAGGTCCGTGAGCCGATGGATCAAGTCGAGGTAGGTGAGTTTCTGCGTGGCGGCGCGTGCCGGAGGTGCGGAAACCAGTGCACATAGAAGCCAGCAACTAACAAGGGCACAAAGCCCGGTAGGGGTTCGTCCAGCGTTCTTCATCCTTCGCCTCCCTTTGGAATTGATGATTTACTATTGACTATTTACTATTTCGGTCCCAGAGTGCCGCATGGCTCCAGCGCGAGACACCAGCCACGAGCGCAAAAGCACATTGCGTCTCAATAGTAAATATCAAATAGTAAATGGTAAATCGAAAGCCGTCAACCCGAATGCTTCGCGGAAGACGGTGCGGAGAGGGTGGCTTTGACCTCCGCGAGGAAGCTGGTGACCTCGGCGATGGCTTGGGCGGGGTCGTTCAGGTGGCTTTCGATCATTGCTACGAGCCGCGAGCCGATGATCACGCCGTCGGCGCCGGCATCGGCGATGGTCCGGGCGTGCTCGGGCTTGCTGACGCCGAAGCCGACGCACACCGGCACATTGGTCAGGCCCTTCAGTTGCCGGATCAGTCCTTCCGTGGTGTTGGAGAGGGTCTCCCGGCTGCCCGTGACGCCGAGCAGGGACACGGCATAGATGAACCCCGTGGTTTTGGATGCGATCAGCTTCATCCGGCCGGGCTGGGTGTTCGGCGTGACCATGAAGACCGTATCAAGGCCGGCGGCCTGGGCCGGGGCGAGGATTTCCTGCGCGTCGTCGATGCTCAAATCCGCGACCAGGACACTGTTGACGCCCGCCTTGTGGAAATCCTGGAAGAACCTCTGGATGCCGTATTGCTGGATGAGGTTGTAGTACATCAGCAGGCCGATGGGGATATCCTTGTGGCTCTTGACCGCTTTGATGAATTCCAGGGCTTTGTGCATGTTCATGCCGCTTCGCATCGAGCGGACGTCGGCCTTCTGAATGGTCGGGCCGTCGGCGATCGGGTCCGAGAAGGGGATGCCCAGCTCCAGGACATCCGCGCCCGCATCCACCGCCGCCTTCACTACGGCCAGACTGGTCTGGACGTCCGGGTCCCCGATCACGAAAAATGGTATCAGGGCCGCCCTTCTTCGACCTTTCAATTCCGCAAATACTTCCTGATAGGTCTTCATAGCAATGAGTGCTCCATAAAGCGGACATCTGAATTGCGGATTTCGGATTGCGGATTGCGGATTGCGGATTAGCACTGCGACTCAAATCCGCAATCCGAAATCATCAATCCGCAATCGAGCTGCCTCTTGCTTTTTCTACGATGCCGACGTCTTTGTCGCCGCGGCCGGAGAGATTCGCCACGGCGATCGTCTCGGGGGCTAGCTTGCCCTTTTGGCTCGCGAGGTACGCCAAGGCGTGTGTGCTTTCCAGCGCGGGCAGGATTCCCTCCAGCTTGGTCAGCAGCTCGAATGTATCGAGGACATCCTTATCCTCCGCGGCGAAATACTGCGCCCGGCCCGTGTCCTTCAGATAGCAGTGTTCGGGTCCGACGGCCGGGTAGTCCAGGCCGGCACTGATGGATTCGGTCTCCAGAACCTGGCCGTCGTCGTCCTGGAGCACGTACGCCTTGGCCCCGTGCAGGATGCCGACCTTGCCGGCACACAGGCTGGCGGCATGTTTGCCGGTGCGGATGCCCTTGCCACCGGCCTCGACGCCGATGAGCCGGACGTCCTTGTCGTCGAGGAAGCCCGCGAACATGCCAATGGCATTGCTGCCGCCGCCGACGCAGGCCACGACCATGTCGGGCAGCCGGCCGGTCTGTTCGAGGCACTGTTGCCGGGCCTCTTTGCCGATGCAGCTTTGGAAGTGCTTCACGATAGTCGGGTAGGGGTGCGGGCCCGCCGCCGAGCCGAACAGGTAGAACGTGTCGGTGACGTGGGCCGTCCAGTAGCGCAGGGCGTCGTTGATCGCATCCTTCAACGTCCCCGTCCCACCCTCGACGGGCACGACCTGGGCGCCGCAGAGGCGCATCTTGTGGACGTTGACGCTCTGGCGCTCGATGTCGGTGACGCCCATGAAGATTTTCGTCTCCATGCCGAGCAGGGCGCCGATCATGGCGGTGGCCAGGCCGTGCTGACCCGCCCCGGTCTCCGCAATGAGCCGGGTCTTGCCCATGTACTTCGCCAGCAGTCCCTGCCCCAAAGCGTTATTGACCTTGTGGGCGCCGCCGTGGCAGAGGTCCTCGCGTTTGAGATAGACCTGGAAGCCCACGTGCGCGCTGAATCGCTTCGCATGGTACAGCGGCGTCGGCCGGCCCGCGTAGTTCCTGGACAGGTCCGCCAGCTCGGCGACAAACGCCCTGTCATCACGGAACCGATAGAACGCCTCCTCCAATTCCTCCAGCACCGGAATCAGCACCTCCGGCACATAATAGCCGCCGTAATCGCCGAATCTGCCTCGATATTTCATATCCTTGCATCCTGTGTAAATAGGCCTATTGCGGATTGCGGATTGAAAATGGCAGTGTCATGAATCCGCAATCCGAAATCCTCAATCCGCAATCACGTTACGCTCTCAAGTGTCGTATGCTGTCAAACAGAGCCTTCATTTTCTTATGGTCTTTCTTGCCGGGCTCGGACTCGACGCCGCTGCACACGTCGATTCCGTACACGCCCAGCTCGACGGCCGCCGCCGCGTTGCCCGGGTTGATCCCGCCGGCGAGGAAGACCCGCCGGCCGACGTGGCCGATGATATTCCAGTCGAATGTCAGGCCTGTGCCGCCGTAGCGCGTGGGGTCATAGGCGTCCAGAAGGATCGCATCCGTAAGGTAGCTGTCCACCTGCCGGAGGTCGTCGGCACTTTTGATCCGCAGGGCCTTCATCGTTTTCACGCTGTCGTAGGCCAGCCAGCGGCAGAACTCGGTGTTCTCGCCGCCGTGCAGTTGAATCCAGTCCAACTGGCACTGGCCGGCCGTCTCCCGAATCTCTTCGAGCGGACTATCCACGAAGACCCCGACCACGTCGATGAAGGCGGGCAGCGCGCTGATGATCTCGGCCGCCTTCACCGCCGGGACGTACCGCGGGCTCTTCCGATAGAAGTTAAACCCCAGCAGGTCCGCGCCCATGTCCATCGCCGCGACGGCGTCCTCGTAGTTCGTAATACCGCAAATCTTGACCTTAGTTATCAGCATACGTTCGACTCACATCGGGAAGCGCGGTCATGCCCGGTTCGAGATTTCGACCAGCTTCTCCAGACAGTGTAACGCTTCTCCGCCGTCGATTGAAGCCTCAGCTTGCGGAATGGCCTGCTCGAAACTGCTCGCCAGTCCTGCGACGACAATGGCGGCGGCGGCATTGAGAAGGACAATATCCCGTCGCGGCCCCCTGTCTTTGCTGGCCAGGACGTCGCGGATCACCCCGGCGTTGGCAATGGCATCGCCGCTTCCGAGGGCATCGATCGAAGCGCAGGAGATCCCGTAGTCGCCGGGGTCCAGCTCGAACGACGAGATGGTTCCGTCCCGCAGCTCGACAATCCTCGTTTTTCCGAGCAGGCTGATTTCGTCCATTCCCTGGCCGTGGACCACCATGGCCCGTTTCGCTCCCAGCGTCCGGAGGCTCTCCGCGATCCGGTCCAGCAGCTCGGCATCGGACACGCCCATGACCTGCGCCTGGACGCCCGCCGGATTGGCGAGCGGGCCGAGGATGTTGAAGGCCGTCCGGAAGTCCAGGCTCTTGCGGATGGGCTGCACGAAGCGCATCGCCGGATGAAATTTGGGCGCGAACATGAAGCCGATGTGGGCCTCCCGGATGCATTCGGCCACGATCCCCGGCCCGGGGTCGATCTTGACGCCGAGCTCATCGAGCACGTCGGCCGACCCGCACCGACTCGTGATGCCCCGGTTGCCGTGCTTGGCCACGTAGGCGCCGGCGCCGGCCGCCACCAGCGCGGCGGTCGTGGAGATGTTGAATGTCTTGACGAACGCGCCCCCGGTGCCGCACGTGTCCACCAGGTGGTCGACCTCCACGTGCACGCGGACCGCGTGGTCCCGCAGCGATTGGGCCAGGCCGGCGATCTCGCCCGAGGTGGCCCGCTTCATGCGCATCATGGCCAGAAAGGCCGCGATCTGGACCTCGGTGACCTGGCCTTCGAAGATTGTGTCCTGCAAGGCTCGGGCCTGCTCGAACGTCAGGTCCTTGCCGTTGAGAAGTATCTCCAGGTACTGCGTGATGTTTGCCATGTTTCAGCTCCCTACCGTTTGTTTGCGAGTGACTGCGATTTGCAGAACGTTCTGGATGATCTTGCCGCCGGCGGGCGTCAGGATGCTCTCGGGGTGAAATTGCACGCCGAAGATGGGCAAGGTCTTGTGCTCGACGGCCATAACAATGCCCTCGAACTCGGCCGTTTTCTCCAGGCAATCCGGCAGCCTGTGGGCCGCGAGGCTGTGGTATCGCCCGGCCTGCAAAGGGTTCTCGATGCCGCGGAAAATCCCTTTCTCATTGTGGGTGATTCGCGAGGGCTTGCCGTGCATGGGCTCCGGTGCGTGGCCGATGACCCCGCCGAAGTACTGGACGATCACCTGATGTCCCAGGCAGACGCCGAAGATGGGCAGCCTGCCCTTGAAACAGTCCACGGCCGCCAGGGATACGCCCGCCGTGTCCGGGTTGCCGGGCCCCGGCGAGATCACGAGAAGGTCGGGATCGAATTCGTCCGCCACGGCCTTCAAGTCCTCGATGCTCGTGTCCGCCCGATACACCCGGGTCTGACACTGCCGCTTGCCGAAATCATCCACCAGGTTATAGGTGAAGGAATCGAAGTTGTCGATGAATAATACTCTTCTATTTGCCGGTTCCATCGGGATTTCCTTTTGCGTGGGCCGCCTCCCGGGGCGCCCTCTCTAAAGTCTACATTATTGGCCGCGGATTGCGCGGAGGCAGGACCCTGCCTTATGCTCGGTTTCCTCGAACTCCATCTTCGGGACGCTGTCGTGGACGATGCCGGCCCCGACGCGGATATAGGCCGTATGGTCCCGCACCTGGAGACTGCGGATCGTGATGCAGCTATCGAATTGGCCGTCGACCGTAAGGTACATGACGGCCCCGCCGTAGTAGCCGCGCTTGTTCTTCTCCAGCTTGCGGATGATTTTCATCGCCTCGATCTTCGGGGCGCCCGTGAGCGTGCCCATATTCATCGTGGCGAGGTACGCACTCAGTGCATCGAGGTCCGGCCGAAGCATCCCTTTGACGTTGCTGACGAGGTGCTGGACCGATTCGTATTTCTCGGCGGTCAGCAGTTCGGTGACGACCCGGCTGCCGGCGTTCGCGACGCGGGCAATGTCGTTGCGGGCCAGATCGACAAGCATCATGTGCTCGGCCAGTTCCTTACGGTCGAGCTTGAGCTCCGCCTCGTAGCGAAAATCGGTGTCCGTGTCGATTTCGCTGCCGATGCGGCCCCGGGGCTTGGTGCCGGCGATCGGCCGAATCTCGACGTGTCGCGGCCCCGTCCCGCTGACCCGGAGATTCAGCTCGGGACTCGAGCCCATCAGCACGGTGTGCGGCGTGTTCAGGTAGAACATGTACGGCGATGGATTCAGCTCCCGCAGCCGCTTGTACACGTCCAGCGGCTCATCGGGGCACGGCTCCGTCAGCGTTCGGCTCAGGACCACCTGGAAGATGTCCCCGTCGAGTATGTGCTGCTTGGCCCGCCGGACCATTTCTTCATATTCGCCCTGGACCGTGTCGGTCGAGGCCGGCGGCAAGGGGCCCTCGTGCCGTCGTCCTTGGGCCGGGTCGAAGCGGGCCATGTTGAAGTAGTAATCGAAGCTGTTCTGGGCCTCCGCGATCGCGGCCTCACGATCGCCGTTGGTAATCATGCAGTTGACCACGATGTAGCCCTGGTTGCTCTCGTGGTCCATCAGAAAGATGTTGTCGGCGAAATACAGCTCGTAGTCCGGGTTGCCCAGCAGGTCCTGCTCGCTGGTGGGGAGCTTCTCGAACTGGTCCACGAAATCGTAGCTGATGGCACCCAGCAGGCCGCAGGTCACTCGGAAGGGCTTGCTGGCCAGGCGGAAGGCGAATGCCACGGCCCGCAGCACGTCCATCTGGTTCGTTGCGCGAAGCCGGGTCTGCTCGTCCATCCTTTCCTCGCATCGCCTGATCCGTCCGGTAATGGCCTCCGGGCCGAACTCGACGGATTCACAGAACGCGAACCGCTGCCGGTCCGTGGCCAGATAGCTCAGGATGCGTTTGCCGGTCTTGCTCAGCGCCTGGATGGTGAATTCGGAGCCGGTCCCGGTCAGGTACAGAGCGGGACGCGCGGTGCCGAAACTCAGGGCCCGTGTGCCGGCCAGATACTCGCGGGACTCCAGCAGGCAGCAGTTCCGGGCCCGGCCGTAGTCGCTCAGCTTGGCGAAGAACTCCAGCGGATCGCCCATGTCAATCCGTTTGACGATCGGGACAATCTGGCCCGGTTCGGCGTTGCAGATGATTTGTCGGTAATCTTCCATAGCCCGGCCTCGGATGTAAAGGTCTCCTGGTACACGACCCGAAGACGCCTATAAAAAAAGCAGCCTGTCATTTCCGACAGGCTGCTTCATACGCTCGATTGATCTCAGTATTTCTTAAGGCAATATCATCATCGCTCGCCTGCCGGAATTATCCTGCAGGCCACCAATACCCCGAAAAGCCGAAATTGTCACAGCGATCATGCCTCATAGTCTCCTATTAAATCGTCTGCACGCGACTTTGTCAAGAGAAAAATCCCGAGATTTTTTCCCGTGAGCGACCAACTTTCGTAGTACTGGTAGGTCGTGCGTCCCCGCACGACCTCGTTAGAGCCTCTAACAGAATGAGGCGCATGCAACACCGACTTGTCACCCCTGCGAAAGCAGGGGTCCAGAAAGCCGCCGGACGGACTGGACTGGGGAGCCCAAACGCGATTCATCGCGTTTGGGAACCCTGCCCGCTTTCGCGGGAATGACATGGGATGGGGCTCGCTCTCATTTTGGTGGAGGCTATTAGGCGAGCGGGGACGCTCGCCCTACGATGCGCGGTCTCGCACCTGTCAGCCCGGACGCGGGCGTGAATCGCACCGGGCGTCAGGAGAGCTGCTCAGGTTCGGTACGGGCCGGGGTTCGGGACTGGATGGCCCAGGCGATCTGGTAGAGGACACCGAGAGCCGCCATGAAGATCAATGAAGAGAACAGGATCATGGACATGAGCAGCGCATCCGGCTTGTTGATGCCGTAACCGGCCAGCAGGGCGACGAGAGTCACTTCGCGCACGCCCAGATTGGCAATGGAGATGGGAATCTTGCCGAGGACAAAGACGATGGCACAGAGCCAGACCAGTACGCCCATGGGGACGACGACCGAGGCGGCCTGGGCGGCGAAGAAATACATCAGCAGGCCGACCAACAGTCCGTCGCCGATGTTGATGAGGCCGATGGTCAGGTGAAATCTCCATCCCGCCGTCTGAAAGACGGCGATTTGCGCGAGGATCTCCCGACTTTTCTCCCGAAGCCCATGAGGCAGAGGTTTCAACACGGCCGCGAGCGACCGAAGAACTGCCCCACCCGTCCGACCGTTCGCGACCAGCACGGACAGCAGTGCGAGCAACACGAGGGCGAGGCCGCAAGCGAGCGGCAGGACCCATTGTCGCTGCGCGTGGGGAAAGAGAATCCGCGTCGGATTCGTGAGAATCAGGCCGATCAGACCCATGACCATCATCACCACGGTGAGCGTCAACTGGTTGTACAGCATGCTGCTCAGAGCGTTCGTTCCCTTGCCTGTCGCCCGCTTGAGGATGTACCACTTGACGCCCGTGCTCAGGAATCCCGGTAGAATCAGGCTGTACAGGGACGTCACGGCGCTGGCGCCGAAGATCCCGTGGATGCTCATCGCGCAGTCCTGTTTCCGCAGAATCCACTGCAGGGCCACGGATTGGACCCAGTAGAACAGGGCCGTCGAGGCCCACACGCCGGCCAGATACTCCCATTGCGCTGCTCCCACGGTCCGGCGGAATTGCTCGAAGTCCACCTGCGCGAAAACCCACGCCAGCAGCGCGACGGCGATCGACATCCGGAGAAAGAGTCTGAGGATTTGTTTAGCTCGGGTTGGTATCATCTCGTTTATGGACTTCCGATGACGAAAATATCTCACGCCGGATTGTGTCCGACAATCAAGACCCGCCGGGAGAATGTAAGTTGCAGCTTATACAGCCGCGTGCACACCGGGCAGTGCGGGAACATCGCGTCGAGGTAGCCGAACGGCAGGCGCGAGGCCAGCGCCGACACAAGCACGCTCGCGGAGCCGCAGATGGGACCGCTCATGTAGCAGCTTCGGATGTTCTCGTAGCCCGCGTTCACCAGGAGCTGGTCCAGCCGCCGGCGCGTCGTGACGTAATTGTGGGAGAAATCGCAGTTGAAGAAATGCATCCGCCAGCCTAAGTAATCCGGCGCGTGGATCAGCAACTTGCCTCCGGGATTGAGGACCTGCCGGACCTGGCACGCAATGTCCAGGGCCTGCTCCAGCCCGTTCATATGCTCCATCACGTTGACCATGACCACCAAATCGAATTTCCGGTCGAGCGGCGGCAGCGGCGGGACCCGCGTGCAGATGACGTTCGCCCCTCTCTCTCGCAGCGAGGCCGCCAATTGCGCGTTGGGCTCGATCGCGTGATAGTCCCTCTTCTGCTCCAGGCAAAGCTCGGCAAAATCGCCGCGCCCGGGTCCGATCTCCAGAACCCGGCTGCCGGGCGGAACCTCGGCGAACGCCAGGATTCGGCGTGCAGCGCCGCGGACGAAACGCGTGCCCAGCTTCGTCGGCTGCTCGGCCTTTTGCAGATGGTCGAAGAAGGCATCGGTGGTCTTTTGCTCGGTGGTCATATCCGGGGTCCCTTCGCCTGGAATCGATTCACGTCCAACTTTGCTGTGGGCCTCATTGCTTCCTCTTCCGCGCGATCAAGACCCGCTCGTCGGCGCAGAGGTCCTTGTATTCATGATAAACCTGCAAATCGTAAGTGGCCTTGTAGAGAAGGTAATCGCGTTTGAACACGGTCTCAAAGCCGTGCGACCGCAGCACCTGCTCGATTTTGTCCCACTCGACATGGTCGTCCGGCCAGACGTGGATATCGCCTTCCTTCTTGTAGCGGGGATTGGCCAGACGCCTGAGAATGTGGATATAACCCCTCACGTCCCGCAGCAGACCCACCCAGCGCCGCCAGTCCACCCGCGGGCGGGCCTTCTGCAGAAACTCCACGTAAACCGGCGGCCGCTGGTAATACGATTCTGTCACCTCATGATCGATGTAGAGGACGCCGCCCGGCTTCGTCACCCGGCACATCTCCTCGACGATGTGCAAATAGTCGGGCACATGGTGCAGAACCGAGTACGTGGCGATCAGATCGAATCGGGCATCCGGCACGCCGGACAGGTCGGCGCCGTTGATCTTGAGTGTATCGACTATGCCGGTCCCGGAGAATTTCTTCTCAACGGCCCGAAGGAAATCGTCCGAGACGTCGGCAGAAGTCGTGTGGACGCCCAGATCGACCAGGTGCCTTGTGAGATTGCCCGAGCCGCAGCCGTAGTCGAGAGCGGTAAGAGTCTGCGAGCCGGTCTGCACCGCCTTCACGGCCTCACCGAGCGTGCTGTGCAATCGCTGCTGCTCAATCGCGTTGAAAATCTCGCGATGCGCTTTTTCATACACCGCGGCCCCTGCACCATTGGAATTCTCACGACCCACTTACGTGCCCTTATGCATCACTGCTGCATCTTTTCTTGACGACATCAACTGTTCATAAAGCTCGACGATTTGCCGCAGCGGCCCGCGACCATCAAAGGAAGAGGAGTAATCGAAAGCATGACGACGGAGCCTCTCGCGCAAAGCATGGTCTTCTCGGAGCCCTCGGATGGACCGTGCGATTTCCTCCGGGGCCAGCCGGGGCAGGACAACGCCGGTTTCCCCGTCCCGGACCAGCTCGGGCAGGCCGCCGACGGGCGACACGATCACCGGCACGTTCATCCGCATCAGTTCGAGAGCGGCGATGCCGAACGCTTCGCGGCGGCTGGGGACCACGCCCACGTCGAAAGCCCGCATCACGGCGGCGGCGTTCTCGCGCAGGCCGGCGAGCACCACCATCTCATCGAGACCCGATTTCCGAATACGCTTCTCCAGGTGCCCGCGTTCGGGGCCGTCGCCCACCACGAGGAAACGATAGGAATCCTTCTCGTCCCGCAGGAGCGCCGCCGCATCGACAAGCAGGTCCGCCCCTTTCGCCCGGTCGAGCCTCCCGACAAATCCGGCGACGAACGTGTCCTGGCCGAGGCCGAGGGACTGCCGGGCCTCGACCCGGTCGTACCGCTCGGGATCGAAGCGTTCCAGGTCGATGAAATTATAGACGACGGAAACCGGGATACTCGGGCGCCGCAGGGTACGCTGCAGAGCAGTTTTGGTGGCTTCGGAGTTGGCGATGACCGCGTCCGCGCGCGGGCCCAGGAGCCTCAGAAGCCGACGATAGAGGCACCCGGTGCCGCCCCGGAAGATCGCGCCATGCTCGTGAATGACCAGTCCGCTTTCGCACCGGGAGGTTGCCAGCAGGCTGCTGAGGATCGCCTTCTGAAGATGGGCGTGGATGATATCGATCCGGCGCGTTTTGCAGAGAACGGCGATGGACCAGATTGCCGCCGGGCTGTGCTTGCGACACCGCAGGTTGATGACTTCGGCCTCGATCGGAATCGGTTTCGGGTTGGGACGCAGGGCGCATACGCAGCTTTCGATGCGGTCCGCCGGCATCCGCTCGACGAGATTCTTCACGACGAAAGGCGCGCCGCCGTAACCCAGATGATCGATCACATGTAGCACGCGGATTTTCATTTCACCTTCGCATACAGCCGCAGGTACGACTCGGCGACCGAGCCCCAACTGAAGCTCTCGGCCCTCTTGCGGGCCGCGGTGGACATCGTTTTCAGGGTCGTTCGACTGCGGGCCAGATTCTCAACTGCGGCCGCCAACAAGCCGGGCTGCGGCTCCGCAACGACGATGCCGTTGTCGGCCACGAGTTCCTCGACCCCTTCGCATCGGGTCGTCACGATGGGCAGTCCCGAAGCCATCGCCTCGAGCATCGCGTTGCTCATGCCCTCCTGCATGCTCGCACTGATGAAGACGTCATGCTGCCGATAGACCTTCGGCATATGCTTTCCCTCGCGCCGGCCCGTGAGCGTGACGTTGCCCCGCAGGTCCTTCTCGCCGAGGAGGCGTCGAAGCTCGGGTTCCTGGGCCCCGCCGCCGACGATGGTCAAGCGCACGTTGCAGCCCCGATGGCTCAGAAGCTCGACGGCCTCGATCAGCAGCGTCAGCCGCTTGGTCGCCGAGAGCCGGCCCACGGTCAACAGCCGCAGCACATCCCAATCCGCCCGGCCTTTGTACGATGTCAGATCGGCCGGACGGAACTGCTCCAGATCGACGCCGTTGGGAATGACCTCGATGGCCGCGGACGGCAGAAACTTCAAAGCCCGCGCCTTCAAGCCCTCACTGCATGCGACGAGGGCCGAGGCCTTTTTCCAGATCGGCCGAAAGACGAGCGGACCCAGGACCCTGTAATCGAGCTTCAAGCGGGCATTCGCGCCCGGCACGTCGGACCCGCGCAAGGAAATAATGTAAGGCAGCTTCTTCGCGGTGCGATAGCACAGCCAGCCCGTCGGGAAGCCGAAGAACGCGTGCACGAGGTCGTAGTCCTTCTCCGCCAGCATCCGGCGATACTGCGGCTTGGCCTTTCGCAGCCACTCCAACGCTTCGGCCCGGCGCCAAAGGTGCAGATCCCGCTTGCCAATTCCCACCTTCGTGATGGTCACGTTACCGGCGAACGGTTCCACGACGAGTCCGGGCTGCGGCGCGGAGGTCAATACATCGACCTGCAAGTCCGGCCGGTTGGCGTACTGATGCAGCAGGGCCAGATGAGCCTGGCCACCGCCCCCACCAATCGGCGGAAATTCGTAGTTGAGCATGAGTATCTTCATCATTCCGCTCAGCAGTTCCCTTCACCGGTCTTTCGAGCGATCACATACAGATTCGTCTGCAAGGCCAGCGGCAGCCTGGTGAAATCAATCCGTTCCACCAGACGCCCCACGGGGCCGAGTCGCTTCAATTTCGACCGCATATACTCGTTGACCGGGTTCATCTTGACAAACCGGACCTCAAACCCGCTCCTTGTCAAACGCCGCTTCAGTTGCCCGGGCGTGTGCAGCGAGGGGTGCACGCGCCGCCACTTCAGCGATTTGTGTGCCAGCGTCTCAAAGGCCGCATTGCTGTATTTGTTCGGCGTCTGGAACAGGTAGTAGCCGCCAGGCTTGAGGACGCGCTGCACTTCGCTCACATGCCGGTCGATGTGCGCGATGTGCTCGAAAAGGTCAAAGCTCAGCACGACATCGAACGCGCGATCCGCAAACGCCAGCTCTTCGGCGGGCTGCACCTCCAGGTGAACCCCGTTGTACTTACGAAGGCCATACTCGATCGCCACGTGGGAGATGTCGATGCCCACGACGTCGTGCCCCTGCTTCGCCAGCTCGAAGACGACGGTGCCGATGCCGCAGCCGATCTCCAGGATTCTGTCGCCCGGCTTGAGCAGGCTCGTTTGGGCCAGGAAATCCAGGTTCGTCCGGAGGTTGCCCCGTTGCTCTTTGCCCCGCTGCAGCTCGCCGCGCCAGCCGGTGTCATAGAGCTCCTGCTGTTGCCTCAGTTGTTCATCCGTCAGCTCGGGCACGACCAATCGGCCTCCACCACAGACGCTTCGCGTCCGTTGTGATCGAGTTTTCCACATCAGCCATCGGCAAGCCCAGCTTACCGATGCCTCTCATCACCGGCCTCCACCTGCCAAGGCTCACTTTCGCTGGAACAGAATCTCGGCCCCGAACTCGCCTACGACCACGTAATTCTTCATGACGTATTGCCGGAGCGGTTGCATGGCCTCGTACCGCGCCGCCTCGGCCGCATCGTGCCGCTCGCGCAGCATCTTCTCAAAGGCCGCGTTGTACTTTTGCACGGCATCGGTCTTGTCGGGCCGCAGGAATCCTTCTCTCGTCAAATCATCGGCCTGCACATGGAAAGCCTGCAGAAGATAGACCCAGAGCTGCCCCCTGTCTCGGGGCGGGCTGACGAGAAGCCCGTACCCATTCGCGATGTTGGGCCACAACTCCAAAGGCGGCCGGTTCCACGGGAAATGAACCTTTTTGGTATCCACAATGAACTTCGGCGGATTCTTCTCGAACGCCGCCACGATTTCCCGGACCCGGTCCCCCAGTTGCGCCGGCGGCAGCGTGTGCATCATCCCCTCGAACGCCTTGGGAGTCGGACTAAGCCTCTGGGCCTGCACGTAAATGCCCGGGACCCAGCCCCAGACATAGATCGTATCCGTCCGCTGCGAGCGCTCCCGGATATAGTCGCCCACACGAATCCAATCGTACTGGCCGTTGGCCGCAATTTCCCGCCATCTCTGCACATAGCCTCTGTCCCGCGCCGGCAGTTGCGTTTGCCGGTCGCGGTACATCACGCCGCTGTGCGGGCTACGGGCAATGCCGAAGAAGATATGCCACGACAGGACGATTATGGCAATCAGACCGACTAGGCCGAGAACGACCCATCGGGTCTTGTCGCGATCCGTGCGGAACCTGTGGGCATACAGGCCGACGAAGTAGCCGCCGAGCACCGCACTCGAGGCGTTCAGCGGCAGGTAGTACTGCTCATACGAATGCGGGCTGATCCAGACGAAGACCATGTCGAAAAACCACCACATGGCAAACAGCGGAACGAATCGGCCCGGATCCTCGTCCAGCGACGCCTTGTCGGGCGTCTGTCGGTGCCGCAAGAGAACCACAGCTCGTGCCAGGATCGCGCCGAGGGCCAACACGATCGGCAGGATCAACACGCCGTAGTAGCGCAGCACGCGCCGCAGCGCCTCTTTCCTCTCGGCCGCACTGAGCATGCGCCAGCTATCGCTGACATAGCCCGGCAGGAGCTTGAGGATGAGGCTGTCGTCGCCCTTGGGGACCTCCTGAATTTGGGCGGCCGGCTCCTGCTGAGGCTGCCCGGTCTCGGCGACATATTTCAGATCGGCGCCCGCCAGCTTGAACACGGGCCCGAGAGCGAACGAGTAGGGCCAGTAATACAGCGGCGTGTCCATGCTCGCGTACCAAGTGCAGATCGGCGTCAGGGTAATGGCAGCGCCGGCCACGAGTAGCAGGACGTCCCTGCCAGCCTTTTTCCAGCCGTAACGATGCAGAATCGGCTGAATGAGAACGAACAAGCCGACCGCCGCAATGGCGGAGATCCCCGTCTGCTTGAACATCGGCCCGCCGACCAGCAGTGCCCCGGTCAGCAGCGCCCACCACCATTTGCCGGTGAGCCGGTACCAGACAAAGCAGCAGATGCCCATGATCATCAGTGCGATCATGAACTGCTCTTTGACGTTGCCGAATTTCGCGATGACCGGCGCAGAGAGATAGATGGACGCGACGGTCACACTGATGACGGCCGCCAGGGTCCCGTAAAGGCGTCTGACCGTGATGAACATCAAGGTCAGCGCCGCCGCCTGAAAGAGTCCTTGAAGCATCTTGGAGCCGGTCTCATTGAAGCCGGTCAGCTTTACCCCAAGCATGTTGACTAAGAGCGTGCCGGCCTGGGCGCTCGGCTTCTCCTCATACCCGATCCGGGCCCCCGAAAGGACGTGCTGGGCCGAATATACATAAGAGCCGCTATCGAAGGGATCGGGATATTTGAGCTCGAAGTACTTGCCCAATGCGAACGGAATGCCCGCGAAGACAACTACCGCCAGGGCCGCCAGGATGAATTGCCGATTGCGGATTGCCGATTGCGGATTCGAATCGGACGCCGTCCTCCGCCCTCCGTCATCCGTCCTCGGCCTTCGGCTGTCTCTCTTTCTTGGGGCTGCGCTCATCTACTATCTCCAGGAACAGAATGCGGGTCGGCCAGGCCGGGCTTCTTCAATCCGCAGTCCGAAATCCGCAATCCGCAATCGGAGGAATCCAGGACCTCCCTGATCACATACGTCGGCCGGTTCTGGGATTCGTGGTAGGTGCGCACAAGCAGCTCGGCGAGCAGGCCCATCAGAATGAATTGAATCGTGGTGATGATCAGCACGGCGGACAGGAGCAGCAGCGGATTGCCGCTCATATCCTCGCCTCGCGAGAGCTTCTGATAAATCACGAGCCAGCCGCAGAGAATCGCCATTAGAGCGGTGAACAGGCCGAGACCGCCGAAGACATAAATCGGCTTGGTGGAAAACGATCCGAGGAATTTGACGGTAATCAGGTCGAGCACCACCTTGAGTGTCCGGGCCAGGCCGTACTTGGCCTTTCCCGCCGTCCGCGGCCTGTGATTGACCACACATTCGGCGATCCGCGCCCCGCTCCAACTGGCGAGGGCAGGGATGAACCGATGCATCTCGCCGTAGAGCCTCATCTCGGACAAGATCTCCCGGCGGTAGGCCTTGAGCGTGCAGCCGTAGTCGTGCAGCGAGACTTCCGTAATCTTCGAAATCAGCCAGTTGGCGGTTTTGGAGGGCAGCCGCCGGGTCAGGGCATTGTCGTACCGCTTCTTTCGCCAGCCGCTGACCACATCGTAGCCCTCGTCGAGCTTGGCGACGAGCATGGGAATATCCGCCGGATCGTTTTGCAGGTCGGCGTCCATTGCCACAACCACGTTGCCCCTGGCATGGGCAAAACCGGCGCTCAGGGCGGCCGTCTGGCCGAAGTTCCTGCGAAAGCGAATGACCCGAACCCTTGGGTCCGAATTGTGCAGGTCCTTGAGAATCTGAAAGCTCGCGTCCGTGCTGCCATCGTCAATGAAGATGATTTCGTAATCGTACCGCCCGTCCAATACCTGTTTGATCTGCCCGTACAGGGCCGGAAGGTTGTCCTGCTCATTCAGCAGGGGCGTCACGATGGAAAGCAGCGGCGGCTTCTTGTCGTTGGTTGTCTTAGCCATATTCCTTCATGTTTCGTCGAGTGTTCCGTAACCCCTTATGCTAACAGAAGAAACGCTCCTTTGCAACAAATGACAAAATCCGTCCGATCCATAGATTATCGGCTGTAAAGGGGCCTCAGGTCAGTTAAAATATTCGCCCGCAGGCCGGGATTTTCCGGCGTGCTGAAACCAGCATGTGCAGGGCTCGACGGGCAGCCGGCGCGCAAAGACTTGTAGGGAGTGAGTTATGTGTATCCTGGATGCAGGAAAATGGTTTCGTGGCGGGCTATTCATCCTGTTGTGGGCGTCTGTGGGCTGGTGCGGCGGCGAGAAATCCGTGGTGGTTCGGCCGCAGGACACGGGTACGGCCCTGACAAATCCGGGCATGGGGTGGGTGCTGCATCACTATGATAATTCTCCGTTCAACTACGGCGGCAGACTGGAACCGTCCGATACTGTCGACGATTTCCCCGGTGTAACTGTGGTTTATCTGCGGATTGCCTGGTCCTATCTCGAGCCCCAGGAGGGCCGGTTCAACTGGTCGGTCCTCGATACGCCCGCACAGCGATGGCTCGATAAGGGCAAGCAGATCGCCCTGCGGATTTCCTGCTGTGAGGGGTCGCCGCGGTACGCCACGCCCGAATGGGTCCGTCTGGCCGGTGCGAAAGGATATTTCTTTACGGGCGGTAAAGGAGTCGATCCCAACGGTCGTGCCTGGGAGCCTGATTACGACGACCCGGTCTTCCTCGAAAAGTTGGACCACTTTCTCGCGGCTCTTGCAGTCCGCTACGACGGAAACCCGGAGGTGGCCTTCATCGATGTCGGTTCTTTCGGCGTCTGGGGCGAGGGGCACACTTTCTGGAGCACCAAGATACCCTACTCGGCTGAAACGGTCCGCAAGCACATCGACCTGCATCGCAAGCACTTCAAGAAGACCCTGCTGCTGGCGAACGACGATTTCGCCTCTCACGGCCGGGGTAAACAGGTCATCGAATACGCCGCTCAGCAAGGCCTGAGCCTCCGCGACGACAGCATCCTCGTTCAGGGAGGTCAGAATGCGTACCTGAGCGCGGATTTTGCGCCGCTATTCTGGCAAAAGGTGCCGGTTGTTCTCGAAAGCGAGCATTACGGCCCCTCGCGCGACCGCGGCTGCTGGAAGGATGGCAGCCAGTACCTCGAAGCCGTCGAGAAGTACCACGCCAGTTACGCATCGGTCCACTGGTGGCCGCGCGAGTTCCTGGCCGCCAATGAGGATTTGGTCCGCAAAATCAATCTGCGATTGGGCTATCGGTTGCAACTCGTGGAAGCCTCCTGGCCGAGCGAGATTGCCGCCGATTCGAGCTTCTGGTTTGCCACGACCTGGCGCAACGCCGGCGTCGCTCCCTGCCTGCCGGGCGGTTATCCGGCTTTGACGATCAAAGATGCCAAAGGCGGAATCGCAGGGGTATTCGTCGACGAGGGATTGGAGATGCGGAGCCTGCCCGTCGCCGAGCCCGGAAAGGCGGCATCAAAGGACCACAAAGCCGAGTTCAACCTGCCGCTGGCCTCCGAGGCGCGGGCCCGGCTTCTCAAGCCCGGCGAATACGATGTATATATCTCCGTTGGCACATCGACCGGCACGCCGAGAATCGCTCTGCCCCTGGCGGATGATGATGGCCACCGCCGTTACCGCCTCGGCACGCTGACGGTTTCGCCTCCATCCCAGAAGTGACCCGTGCCCCCGACGGCAAGAGACGCAGACCACCAGTGACCCTTGGAGCGCCACGGCTTCCGCGACAACCGACTCCTGCCGATTCCTACTTGCGTTTCCGAGGGATTACCGCTCTAATAATGCTATGCACTGTGAGGCCATGGTGCGATATTCAACGGAGAAGAGGTCAGATGCAGTCTAAACTGGGGTGGGTCCCCCCAGTATTCACACGCATGGTAGCATGTTTCTTCAGTGACGATTCCAACTTTGACCTTAGCTAAGGCCACTATTAGGCCAAAGAAGAGGCGAAGAGATGTTGATTTACCTTGATGCGAATATCGTTCAGTACTGCGCGGGCTGGGAAGCCAAACACCCGCCAGATGCGAAGCTCATGATGGAACTGCAGGCGCTGGACGAAGTCATTGAACTGGCTGCCTATGCTGAAACGCAGGACCTGGACCACCGCTGGGACGTGGCAGCACCCGAGCACCTTCTCGACGAACTTGAGCACGGTCATCCCTCAAAAGGACAACTTGACACGTACCGTGACTTGCGTGAAGCGTGGCAGGACCTCGGGGTCGAGAAACATGGAACACCAGATGCGGAGACTGTGGAGAGAGCCCAAAGGAGACTTGCCCGACTTAAACTGAAAGACCCGCCGGATACCCTTCACTTGGCGGAGGCTGTTGCGATGGGAGCGGCATGGTTTCTTACCTATGACAAGGAGGTCTTAAAGAAGACTCGCAAAAAGAACAAACCGAATGAGCCAGGAGTAATCGAAGGCGTAACTGTCGGGTGCCCGTCAGAACTCCGTGCGAGAATGACATTCGACCCAGTTTTCGGCCTCCGACTTGAGCGGAGTAGTCCTGAACAGAACACGCGCAGCACAGTTGCGCCGACTAAGGACCTCCCGTTATTCAACCAGAATAAAGCGCCGGGGCCATAGCGGAATGTGGGCGGGGGCCGGGAAAGGAATGCAGAATGGTTATTGAAAGAAGAATAAAGAACAATATCAAGAAATCGATTTTGAGAACCAGGGCAGCAAACCTGAATACAACAGTGGTTCTTGAAGCATGTTGTTATATTGATGGTCTTGGTAGACAGTTGTTTGCTGGTGGTTCTAAGTATCGTTTTAAGAAGTATATAAGACGGCACATGCCGGAGACTTTTCGCCTATTGAGAGAGCGCAGTAGATTGTTGGGACAGAAGGATGATCTTTGCCTGACCGCCCTATGGCGGGATGTTCGTTGTGGTTTAGTGCATGAAATTGACTGCAAATCTCGATCGGCCATTGCACCAACGGGCAAGACTTCGGTTCACCTTACCATCAACGATAAACGTTGGCCGGGTAAAGAGCTGGTTTTGTGCGCTCCCAGATTTGTTGACGAGTTTCTGAAATCCCTCAGCAACATTTGACTCAAAGAAACGGGAAGGGCCCATTCCTTGAACAGATCGGCGGCAGGACGGCCAAGGTGTACATCCGCAAATTCCGGGGACATCTTACTTATTTTGGTCTTGACAACCGGGAGTACCTCAATGATCCAAGGGCCAAGTGTCTAGCTTCTCAAAGGGCTCAAGCGTTCTAACCTGGTTTGCTGCAACGCCCTAAAGGCGCTCGAATACCCGTGGTAAACCTTTGAGTACAACCACTCCAAGCAAGATGACGAATAGGGCGGGGGAAACGCTTGTAATGTACAGTGTCCAGCCCTTGAAGGTCGAGACAATTGTCCACTCACCTGAAGTGCCTGCTTTAGTCAACAGGTAGCCTACGTATAGATAGCCTCCTGCGAGTATGACGAAGAACAGTGCTATCACGAATCTAAGCTCTCCACTGTCTTTCCTCATATTTACGAAGAAGCTCTTCTTTTCTTGCCCTTCCATAGGTCTGCTCCAAATAAAGTGAGCCTTCTACCGTGAGTCTATCTCGACGGATGCTTACAACACTATAGCGTATTCGCCGTTGGGATGCCAAGGGGGGGCACGGGGTCAGATCTTTGATCAGCCGGTTTTCCGGTTTGGAAAGGAGGGCTTGACGCGGGGCTTGGGCGGCTTTGGGGGAGGGAGCTTGAAATGAGCGTGGTTTTCGTTTTCCTGTGGGGCGGGGTTGGGTTTATGATGGGATGAGCCAGGTAGCCGTTCGATCAGGGTGTGGCCGTGGGATGCGGCATCGAGTTTGGAAAGGATAGAGCAGTGGCCAAGAAGGTGGCGGCGATTATCTGTGCGGCCGGGCCGGGCAGCCGATTCGGCGGCAAGAGAAAGAAACAATTCGTGGACGTCGGCGGCCGGGCCGTGTTCATGAGAAGCATCGAGCTGTTCGCCAACCGTGACGACGTCCAGCAGATCCTCCTTGGGATCCCCAAGGAAGACGAGGAGATTGTGAAAGTCAAATGGGGTGCGAACCTGTCCTTCTTCCATGTCCAGCTTTTCTTCGGCGGCTCCGAGCGCTGCGAGACCATCACCAAGGGCTTGGCGCTTCTCAAGGACGACATCGAGCTGGTCGCCGTGCACGATGCGTGCCGGTGCTGTGCCACCGAGCAGCTCGTCACCGAGACCATCGCCAAGGCCGCGGAAACCGGAGCGGCCATTCCCGCTGCCCTTGTGACGGCCACGATCAAGCAAGTCAAGGACGGCGTGATTGTCAAGACCGTCGATCGCAGCGACCTATACGAAGCTCAAACGCCTCAGGTGTTCGAGACTTCTCTGCTGAAGAAAGCCTACGCGAATATCGGGAGCGTCGATAAGACTACGATTACGGACGATTCGTTCCTCGTGGAGGCACTGGGACATAAGGTCGCGATCGTGGAATCGGACGCGTCCAATATCAAAATCACGCGTCCAAGCGATATCGCCATCGCCGAGGCGATCATCAAGTCGCGGCCCAAGCCCAAGCCCGAGGGCCCCGTCGGACCCTTCATGGAGGCACAGTGGTGACATGCCTGCGCGTGCGTAACCATGTCTTGTCGACGGCATCGGGCATATCCCCTCCCTATATACAAGCATGGGCCGGCAGACTGCGCGGAATCCGGCCGTCACCGTGTTACTCCTATTTTGTGCCGAGTGCCGGTAGACACGGGGACAGAGACCCCTATAATGAGGGCCGGAAGCAAAATGGAGAAACAGAGCTTCGTTCTCGCACAACGCATCATCTGTAGGAGGTTCGGACATGAAAGCGACCCTGTGTTTATCACTGACGGCGGTACTTTTCTGTAGTCTCTTGCTGGCCCGGGCGGATGCGCGAGCCATTCACCTGTGGACGTTTGATGAGGGCCAGGGGACTGCGGCGGCGGACGTGGTGGGCAGCCGGTCCGGCACGGTGCATGGGGCGCAATGGTCGGCGGGCCGGCTCGGCGGCGGACTCAAGTTCGACGGCGTGGATGATTACGTGGCCCTGCCGGACAATGAGCCTGTCTGGCTGCCCGCCCATGACTTCACCGTATCTTTCTGGGTGAACTTTGAGCGGGACCAGGGTTCCACGGCGGCCGACAGCGAGGTGCTCCTCGATTTGAACCATGGGGCGAGCAGCGATTCGTCCAAGGAATTGGGGTACAACGTGCAGAGGCGAGGCGACACGGGGAGAATCGCCTTCCAGATGACGACGCGGAACCCGGATGAGGATTTGTACTCGCAAGCGGTCCCGGTCCGCAACAGGTGGTACCACGTTGTGGCCGTGCGGCAGGATACGATCCAGAAGATTTACGTGGACGGCGAGCTGGATGCGTGGAGGATATGCTCGTCCGCGCCGGTGGATTTTGAGGGCGGCTACGACGACGACAAGGTCAACGTGGGGCGCTACACGACGAATGTGGGCTCCCCGCGTTATCACTTCAAAGGCATGCTGGACGAGCTGATGCTCTTTGACCGGGCCCTTTCCTCGGCCGATGTCCGCCAGCTCTATCGGGCCAGCATTGCTACTCACGTCCTGTTTGTCGATGCCGCACGCGGCAACGACAGGAATGACGGTCTGCGTCCCTTCACGGCCTTTGCTACGATTCAGAAAGCCATCGCTAGCGCCGATCATGGCGACACGATCAACATCCTTCCGGGAGTTTACAGCAAGCCGATCAACTTCCTCGGCAAGTCCGTGACAGTGCAGAGTTGGGGAGACGCCGCCATACTGGAGGCGCCGGGTCGGTTTGCCGTGTCGTTCTACATGGGCGAAGGGCGCAACACCGTTTTGCGCAACCTGATTATCGCCAACAGTTTCATGGGCATCTTCTGCGCCCACAGTGCTCCGACGATTACAAACGTCACCGTCGTCGGCAACGTTTACGGCGCGGAGGCCTACGGCCGGGCGGTGCCGCGCATCACGAACAGCATCTTCTGGAGCAACAGCGACAACGATCTCTACGGCTGCCCGGCGGCTTACTGCTGCGTCGAGCGCGGCGCCGAGGGCGAAGGCAACTTCAGCGAGGCCCCGCTGTTCGTCGATCCCGAGAACGGCGATTACCACCTGCGGAGCGAGCACGGCCGGTACTGGCCCGAGCAGGATGCCTGGGTCCTCGATGAGGTGACCAGTCTCTGCATCGATGCGGGCGATCCGGCGGCAGACTGCTCCGGCGAGCGCCAGCCCAATGGCGGCAGGCTGGACGTCGGCGCCCACGGCGGGACCGCCTTTGCCAGCGTGAGCGTGCCGCCGTTCTCCACCGATATGAATCACGATGGTACCATCGACGCGACCGACCTGGAGTTGTTCACCGAGCTTTGGCAACGGCAGCAGGCGCAGAGTCGCACCCCGCCCACTTCCGGCCGTCGCCGATGAGATCATCTTCTTGACGAATCGCTCCGGACCTGCTTAGAATGGGCCTGTCGTGTGGTTACGTTGATAGGTCCGAATCGGGGTCACTACAAGGAGAGACTATCATGGAGAGCCGCCCATCCTGCCGCACATCGCATTGTCCGTTCCATTGCTCCCGCCGCCGGTTTCTGGCCACGGCGGGGATCGTCGGGGCGTCCGTGCCGATGGGCCTGCTGGATTTTGCCTCGTCCCTGTTTGCCGCCGAAAGCCGATCGAGTTCCAAGCCAATTATCCGCGTCGTGTTTGTGCGGCCGGATACGGACAAGTACTGGCTCGGCTGGCCCGGTGCCGCGTACGATATCAAAGAACACCAGCGGCTGTACACCAAAACACTCAAAGAAGCCGCCGAAAAGTACAACGTCGATTTGTTGGTTGTCGAGGCGCCGCTCGACGATGAGGCCGCCGTCGGTCAGTGCCTCGACAGCCTCAAGCGGATGCCGCCCCAGGGCCTGATCGTCATTAGCATGAGCCTGAACCAGTCGTGGCCGCACATCAACCGCATCGCCAAGGAGCGCGGCGACATTCCGACCATCGTGTTCAGCCCGATGGGTACATCCTTCACCGGCCATCTCCAGGAGACGCGCAACCTCCCCGGCGTTTATGTGGCGGCCACCCAGGACGTCGGCTGGCTCGATTTCGGCGTACGGATGCTGCGGACCATCTGGGACATGAAGCACAGCCGCATCTGCGTCGTCACGGGCGACAAGATCGAGGACCGCAGGCTCGAGCCGATCGGCACCACTCTGCATTTTATCCCGCACCGGCGCTATCCCGACGAGTACAAGAAAATCGAGGAGACGGACGAGGTCCGGGCGCTGGCGGATCACTATTCGAAGGTCGCGAAGAAGATCGTCGAGCCGAAGCGCGAGGACATCATCAACTCGGTCAAGAACTACGTACTGGCCCGCCAGTTGATGCAGGAGGAGAAGTGCGATGGCATCAGCGTGAACTGCCTGCCGCTGGTCGAGCAGCATCTGCTTCCGGCCCCGCCTTGCATGGCGTGGCTGCGCCTCAATGACGAGGGCTCGGTCGGGGCATGCGAGGCCGATTGGCCCGCCGCCATCTCACTGCGGCTGACCAGCTATCTCTTCGACCGGCCCGGCTTTATGCAGGACCCGGCCCCGAACACCGTCAACAATACCCTGATGGGCGCCCATTGCTCGTCGCCCACCAAGCTTGACGGCTTCGACAAGCCGGGCGAGCCGCTGATTCTCCGAAGCCACTCCGAATCCAACATCGGCGTTTCGCCGCAGGTGCTCTGGCGCATCGGGCAGAAGGTCACGATCATGAAGTTCGAGGGCGACCCACCGGGCACGATTCTCCTCGGGACCGGCAGGGTGCTCCGCAACATCGATACGCCGCCCTCCGGCGGCTGCCGGACGTCCGTGGAACTCGAAGTCGATGGTGTGGCCGACGCACGCGACGTCAAAGGCTTCCACCAGCTCTTTATCTACGGCGACCTCGAGCTGCCCTTCAAGGCCTATTGTCAGCTCGCCGGCCTCAAGGTCGTGCATATATAACCGGGACGGGGCTGGCGGGTGGGAGGAAGAAACGGCTGTCTGAAACGGTTTTCTCCCACATCGGGTGCCATGCTTGGGAACCCTTACGCCGGCGTAAGCATGTCTTCTCTCTCGAATCGCGCATGTCTGCGCGAGCGTAGACATGGCACCCAGCGTGGGGATGTGCTGTGTCGGGCCGGGTGCAGCGGAAGCGAACGGGGGAGATCGAATGAGAAATCATCGGGCCGCGCCGGCACATCAACTTTGCGCCGCTCTGGCATTGCGGTCGGCGACGATCTGGCCGTGATTGAGCAGGGCGACCAGCAGAACGCCTCCGACAACGTTTCCGATCACCGCCGGAAGGATAAACCCGAAAACCGTCCGTCCCCATCCCACCGTGCCGTCGAAGGCCAGGTAAAAGGCTTCCACCGCCCCGGCCATCGAGTGCCGGAATCCACATGCCGCGATCGGCGCCGTCGTCAGCCGGGTGCCCGTGGTGGGCTCACCGGTTACGCCGGGCGTTGAGTCCCCTGGCTCTTGCGGAGCTTCACGATCCTGAGATTCTGATTCTCCCTTCGCCATGGATAATGGAATCTCATCCCCCAACGACCAGCTCGTTGATCACGTCGACGACGCCCGGGGTGTACTTCGCCGTGTCCAGGGCGGCGTTGCAGGCCCGCATGTCCGGCACGGTGCCGGCGAGCATCACGACGCCGTCGCGCACCTTCACGTCCACCGTCTCCGCATCGACGTAGATATTCCTCTCGAGGGCCGCCTCGATTTCCTCCGCGATCCGGCGATCCTCGTACCTCTTCGAAGGCACGACCGCCAGCTCGTTGGTTACGCCTATGACACCCATCAGGCCCGATGCCAGCTCCCGGGCCTTGACCTTCTGCCAATACGCCGGCACGGTGCCTTTGAGAGTGACCCATCCGTCATTCACAACCACGCGAATATCCGAGGCGTCGACGTGGGCACTCCAGCGCAACAGGTTCATGAGGTTGGATTCAATTTCCTGGTCCGTCGGAACCAGCGCGTGCGCGGGCTGCTTGACCACCAGTTGGCTATCCACGTTTTCGGTGCCCGCGACGGCCCGTGCATCTTCCTCGGCGGCGCCGAGCGCCGCGTAGGTCGGCACCGTTCCCATCAGCACCACTCGCCCATCGTGCACCTCCACCTGCATGTTCGCCGGATCGACGCGGTCATCCCAGTAGAGCTCATCGATCACAATCTGCTTGAGTTCTTCGTCCGCATATGTACCTACTGCCACAATACACCCCCTTTACATCATCACAATTCCATCGTCCGCCCGCAGTTCCCCTGCTCCGTTTACGTACGGGCATCATTCCGGCCGTTGCGGAAAACGATGCATTTGAGTTCACCAAATTCCGGGCGACGAGCCGACCAGCCACCAAGGCCGAAGACCTTGCCGATGGCGGAGGGGCAAACCATCGGCCAGCTATGCCTACGCTTGCTTGCTGCCACCCGCGCCATCGAATTTTCAGGCATAGTGCATAGGAGACACGGATTCACGCGGATTTCCGACTGACCACCGACCACTAAATCAAATTCGGGTTGCGTTGCGGCAGACAAAATTGTAAGCTTTGGACCGTAGTCTACAATTTTGTGGACGGAATGCTGCAATCATCGGGAAAGGTATAGGATGAAGGCCAAGGTAGCGGCGGAAGTGCAGTTACTAAGCGACATCGCGAAGGCGTTCGCCGAATCGCTCAATCTGGAAGAGACGCTCAAGAATATTCTGCGGTCGCTCGATACACATCTGAAGCTCCAGCGCGGAACGATCACGCTGCTGGACCCGCAGACCGAGACGATCCACATCAAGGTCGCGCACGGGCTGAGCGAGCGGTCCCAGAGCCAGGGCCGCTACAAGGTGGGCGAGGGCATCACCGGGCGGGTCGTCCAGACCGGCGAGGCGATCGTCGTGGCCGATATCGCCCGGGACCCGCGCTTCCTGCACCGGACCAAGTCGCGGGATACGGCGGGCGGCAAGAAGATCGCGTTCTTCTGCGTGCCGATCAAGCTGGAGGGCCGGACCGTTGGCACGCTGAGCGTCGACCGGCAGGCGGGGCGGACGGATGATTTCGACGCCAGTCTGCGGCTGCTCCACATCATCTCAACGATGGTCGCCCAGGCGATCAAGCTGAATAAGATGGTGGAGTCGGAGAGTGCCCGGCTGCGCGATGAGAACGTGCGGCTGAGGCGGGAGCTCAAGACACGCTTCGACGTGCATAATATGGTCGGCACCAGCAACGCCATGCAGGAGGTCTACCGGCTCGTCGAGCAGGTCGCCGAGAGCAATGCCACCGTCCTCGTGCGGGGCGAAAGCGGCACGGGCAAGGATCTCGTCGCCCATGCCATCCATTACAACAGCCTGCGGGCGGACAAGCCGTTCATCAAGGTCAACTGCACGGCCCTGCCCGAAACCCTGCTCGAAAGCGAGCTGTTCGGCCACGAAAAGGGCGCCTTCACCGGCGCCGTCGAGCGCAAGCTCGGCCGCTTCGAGCGTGCCAACGGCGGCACTATCTTCCTCGACGAGATCGGCGACTTTCCCCTGAGCCTCCAGGTCAAGCTCCTGCGCGTGATCCAGTTCCGGGAGTTCGAGAGGGTCGGCGGCACCGAGACGATCAAGGCGAATGTGCGGGTGATCGTCGCGACGAACAAGAATCTGGAGGAGCAGATTGCGCAGGGGCACTTTCGTGAGGACTTGTACTGGCGCATCAACGTCTTCCCGATTTATCTGCCGCCGCTGCGGGAGCATAAGGACGACATCATGCTGCTGGCGGACCATTTTCTGGAGAAATACGCCCAGGAGAATAACAAGCGGATCACCCGGATCTCGACGCCGGCTATCGAGATGTTCACGCGCTACCACTGGCCGGGGAACATCCGCGAGCTGGAAAACTGCATTGAGCGGGCGGTCCTGCTGTGCGAGGACAGCGTGCTGCGCAGCGAGCATTTGCCGCCCTCGCTGCAGATGATCAACAAGAACGACACGACCGCCAAGCCCTCATTCGCGGGGATCATCGCGAACAAGGAAAGAGAGCTCATCGTCGATGCCCTCAAGAAATGCGGCGGCCAGCAGCGCCGGGCCGCTCAGGAGCTCGGCATCACCGAGCGAATTCTCGGGTACAAGATCCGCAAGTACGGCATCGCGCCCAAATACATCTGAAGACGGTTCGACGGCGCCATCCCAACGGACCGGCTTGTGACTTGACCCTCATCACGGGCTTTGGTGCGCCAGCACAGTACGACCGGTCAGGCCCGTGAAGGTGGGCATCCGCCGTGCGCTGATGTGAATCGATCTCGGCTTTCATCGGGCGGACGAGCCGGGCGGTCTGCGTGAGCTACATAATTGTAGACAGAAACGTGCCCACCGGCGGGCTTGTCGGCAGCCTCACCGTCAGTATCCCCACGCCTTCCTGCTCCTAACTCCTCGCGGAGCAAGAACCTATGAGCGAGCGGGTCGCCCTTCGGCATATGTGGCACGCAGTTTGCGTAGGTACATCGACGCGGGCGGCGTCGCTGGACTTGGCGCACGTGCGGCCGAGTGACGGCAAGAGCAACCAAGAGGCAGGAGTCAGGCGAATGACAAAGAAGGTTCTGTGGTGCGTGGCGGTGATGACGTGGAGCAGCATGAATGTGGCGCTCGCCGAGGACAAGGTGACGGTCGGGCTCACGGCGGACCTGTTCAGCAAGTACGTCTGGCGGGGACAGGATATCGTCGATAACTGGGTCCTCCAGCCCAGCGCCGGCATTGGCTACAGGGGCTTCACCGGCACCATCTGGGGCAACATGGACCTGACGGGCGAGGTGGTCGGCGAGGGTCAGTTCAACGAGATCGACCTCTCGCTCGATTACTCCCACAAGTTCCCGGGCCAGGACCTTCTGGGGTACTCCGTCGGCGTGATCCACTACGACTTTGTCAATACGCATTTCGCCGCGACCGACGAAGTGTATGGTGCCCTGACGACCTCGGTGCCGCTGTCGCCGGTGCTACGATGGTACTACGATTTCGATGAGATCAAGGGCAGCTACATCCAACTGTCCGTCGGGCATACGATCGAGAAACTCCAGCAGTGGCGGGACGACTGTTATTGCAGCGTGCAGGTGGGCGCCAGCGTGGCGTATGGCACCGCCGGTTACAACGAGGGCTATTTCGGCGTGGACGAGGGCGCATTCAACGATCTGACGCTTTCCGCCGGCCTGCCGTTCTGCCTGGGCAAGTGGACCATCAAGCCGAGCATCGCCTATTCCATGATGCTCGACGACGACATCCGGGCCGCCACACGAAAAAGTGACAACCTCTGGGGCGGCCTCAGCGCCTCCGTGAGCTTCTAAGCGACTGAGAGCATTGTAGGATGGGTTCTTGACCCGTGGCGAAGGCCTCCGCCCACAACCCAAATCCACTCGCCAAGAGCCACCGAGACGCAGAGCATGTGGCGTTAAGGCCAAATCACGAAGAACATGAAGACCGCGAAGCTTCGACGGGAAAAAGTATGCACGGCTATCTGCAACGAAGAAGACTGGGGACAGCCATCCATTGTTGATGGATGGCTGTCCCCACGAAATCCCCGGCTATCGCCATAGGGGGTGATCAGGTCCCTGCATTTGCGCCGACTCTGCGATGGTCAGGGTTTGGTTACCCGGATGTCATCAATGTAGAGTTTTCCGGTGCCGCTCGGAGTCGAGGCGTTGCGGTCGCCTACGCCAATGTACATCGTCTTGACGGCGGTGAGCCTCACGCCGGCATCGCTGAAGCTGCTGAGCGGGATCTTCCATTCGAGCCAGTTCGTCCGCTTGCAGGCATTGGCATCCGAGTGAGTGACGATGCCCGTGTGCCCCGAACTGTCTTCGAGCGCGACGTAGACTGCGCCGGCCTGGTTTGTGGCCGCACCCTGGAAGTTGAGCACCAGGATGGCGACGTCGCCGGCAGTCCAATCCTGCGGCTTGCTCCAGGTCCGCTGGGCCTCGGAATAATACGGTGCGTTCACGTTGTTGTAATCCATCGGCATGGACTGGATGCCGCTATGGACGGTCGTTTGCTCGGCAAACGGCGGGTTCAGGTTTCCGACCGTCGAGCCCGACGAGCCATCCGCGTACCCGTCGATCCATGTCTCGTAGATGCGGGTGCCTTGGCCTTCCTCGTCGTTGTAGCTCTCGAAATCGTCGATGGGCAGGCACGTGGTGAAGCTCCAGACCGGGCCGGTCTTAACGGCGCCGCCGGCCACGTTTTCATCCACACGCCAGTAGTAGGTCGTTACGCTCTCCAGCGGTCCCACGGCGAAGCTCGGCTCCGTCACGGTGCCCTTATCGGTATCGGCCGCGCCCTGGGCGACCGCATCGTTGCTGTCACCGAAGTATACGTGGTGTGTGACGGCCGCCTGGCCCGGTGCCCAGGCCAGCGTCGGGGACAGCGGGACATCGACGGATCCATCCGCCGGATTCGGGACGTAGGCCGTCAGGGCCTGCGTGGTGAAGCTCCAGACGTTGCCCGTATTGACGGTCTTCATGTCGGCTTCGATCTCATCGACCCGCCAGTAGTACGTGGTCCCGGGCAGTAGCGGCTGGGCGTGATAGTGCATCGTCAGCGGGCTGCGTGCCTGGGCCAGATCGGCCGGTCCCAACTCGGGGCTCGTGCCCATATAGACCTCGTGGAGGACGGCTTTGTAGCCGGCCTTCCAGCGGAACAGCGGCGCGACCACGCCGACCGTGCCGTCCGCCGGCTCCGGGTTCTTGGCCACGCGCGGCGGAGGACAGATCTGGGCGACCTCATCCGCCGTCAGCGCCCGGTCGTGGATCTGGACATCGTCCAATACCCCGTGGAAAACGCGCACCCCCAGGTCGTCCACGCCAATCAGGACGGGGGCTTGGACGTTGGGACCGATGCTTATGGGTTTGGGACCTATCTCGTCTATACCGTTGAGATAAAGCCGAGCGTTTTTCCCGTCAAACGTCAAGGCCAGGTGGGCCCATTCGTTCTTGGGCATGACGGAGAATTCGGTCGAATCCGGATCAAACGAGATGCCGACCTTGTCGGTATACTGGCTGCTCGTATGGGCGCCCCACAACTCGATCTGGAACATCATCGTGGTGGCACCCCATCCGCTCGATTTGGTGAGAAAATGCTGAAACGTCCCCGTCCCGTCCCAGAACGCCCAGAGAGCAACCGTGAACTGCCCTTTCCCGTTCGTCGGGTCGAAGATGCCGCAGTCCACTCCCAGGCACGTGGCGGGGTTGAATCCCAGGGCGCCGCCCTGACCGACCGGGCCGGACACCCATTCCGGGGTCCCCAGGATCTTGCCGTTGTGGCCCTTGCCGGAACTGTCGTTGGCGACGGCCCCGGAACCCTCTTCGAACTTCCAGTGGCCCACGAGGTCTCCCATGGTCACACCGACCACGCTCAACACGAGAAGGCAGGATAACAGGTAAACAGATGTCTTACACATACTCTTCTCCATCCCAAACGCCCCAAAAACGGTGCCCGGGCCCACTGCGGGTACATGCCGCCAGCCGGGGTCCTCTTCTGTGAAAATGGTCGCACGCAAGATGTCAAAGCAAAACCAGATGCCTGCTGGATTTGCTTATACCATATTATACGCGGGACTCAAAGAACATTCTGTCGATCATCTCGTCACACACTCGTCAATCTACAAAAGCGTAATCAGTGCTGACTCTGTCTACAAAAATGTAGACCCATAGAGAGTCAGTCGAGAAGAGGGCGTATCCCGTAAGTGCTTGTAATAGAGCGGGTTACACGAATTGCAGCTTCGACGGCAGGTTTGGCACACGGTTTGTACTCATAGATAGCAAGACGGTTTGCATGCATGCTTGTGGGACGTGAACAGGTAGAGACATCCAGATAATCAGCCCAGCATACGAGAGGTACAGATATGATGGCCAAGGGGGATCGGTCTATCCTGCGAACGGGCAGGACGTGGGTAACCATCGGAATTCTTGGGGGTCTTATCGTCCTTCTGGGTGCGGGGGGGATGGCGCACGCCGGTGAGCCGGGCGGTCCGGCTGCTGTTCCGCCGGCGGCGGTCAATTCGGGCGATACGGCGTGGGTGCTGGTGAGTGCCGCGCTGGTGATGCTCATGACGCCCGGACTGGCGTTCTTTTACGGCGGGCTCGTCCGCCGCAAGAACATGCTCTCGGTGCTGATGCAGTGCCTCATGATCCTGTGCCTGATCAGCTTGCAGTGGGTCGTGCTTGGGTACAGCCTGTCCTTCGCGCCGGGCAACGGTCTGATCGGCGGGCTGAAATGGCTGTTCCTGCACGGCGTGGGGCTGGAGCCGAACGCGGACTACGCGGCCACGATCCCGCACGAGGTATTCATGATGTTCCAGATGATGTTCGCCGTGATTACCCCGGCGCTCATCATCGGGGCTTTTGCGGAACGGATGAAGTTCTCCTCCCTGTGCATTTTCATGCTGCTGTGGGCGACGCTCGTCTATGACCCGGTAGCGCACTGGGTGTGGGGCGTGGGCGGCTTCATACGACAGTGGGGTGCCCTGGACTTCGCCGGCGGCACGGTGGTGCATATTAACGCCGGCATGACGGCGCTGGCTTCGGCCCTGGTGCTGGGCCGTCGGCAAGGGTATCCGGAGGGCATCTCGCCGCCCCACAATCTGCCGTTTGCGGTGCTGGGTGCGGCGCTGCTGTGGTTCGGGTGGTTCGGATTCAACGCAGGCAGCGCGCTGGGCGCGGGCGGTCTGGCGGGCAGCGCGTTCACGGTGACGCACATCGCGGCGGCGGCGGCCGGCGTGACCTGGGCATTGCTCGACTGGGTGAAACACAAGAGACCGACGACTCTGGGCATGATAACCGGTGTGGTGGCGGGCCTGGTGGCCATTACTCCGGCGTCGGGGTTCGTCACGCCGATGGGGGCCATCTTCATCGGCCTCGGGGCGGGCCTGATTCCCTGGGTGGTCGTCACGTACATCAAGACGTCGCTGGGCTACGACGACTCGCTGGATGCCTTCGGCGTGCACGGGATCGGCGGCATGTGGGGCGCGATCGCCACCGGCCTGTTCGCCACCAAGGCGGTCAACCCGGCCGGGGCGGATGGCCTGCTCTACGGCAATCCGGTCCTGCTCTGGATCCAGATCAAGGCCGTATTCGTCACGGTCGTGTGGTCGTTCGTTCTCGGCTTCGTGCTGCTGAAGCTGGTGGATGTGTTCATGGGGCTGCGAGTCAGTGAGCACGAGGAACGCGTGGGTCTTGACCTGACGCTGCATCGTGAGGCCGCGTACACGGTCATTGATTAGGCGGAAAGGACGAGACACATGAAATACGTGATTGGCATCATCCAGCCGGACCGGTTGGACGAGGTACGGAAACACTTGACGGATGAGGAAATCCACCTGGTCACGGTCTCGAACGTGCTCGGCCGAGGCCGGCAAAAAGGCGTCGCCGAGGTCTATCGCAGCCATAAGGAGCAGGGCAGCCTGCTCAAGAAGGTCAAACTCGAGATCGCTGTCAACGAGGCGTTCGTCGAGAAGACCATCAAGGCGATCACCGAAGGCGCGCGAACCGGCCAGATCGGCGATGGCAAAATCTTCGTGGTCGACTTGCCCGAGTGCGTCAGAATTCGCACCGACGAGCGCGGCAGCGAGGCCATAGGCTGACGCAACAGGCCATCATTTCTGCGCCCATCCGGGCCAGAAGGGGGCCCTGCCAATCTTGGCGGGGCCCGGTTTTTTCGTGCGGCCGATGAGACGAATCCGGAAGAGCCCTTTGAGATCGGGCCCAAGGCCGGTTTCCTGACAGTCTCGCTGTCGCCCTTGACGGGCTCGCTGCAAGTGAGAGGCTCGCCATGCTCGCGGCCGGATGTCCCGACTTTGCGGCGCTGGGCTCCTGAGAAACCAATCCGGCAGGATGCCATATCTACGCTCGCGCAGACACGCGCGGCTCAACGGCCAAGACCTGTTCGCGAAAGCAGGCGCATAGCACCCAGTTCGTGGCGAACCGTCTCATCTCGAATGACCGTTTCCGGACTATTGGCCCTCCGCCTTTCAAAGCATGGTCCGCCAAGCACCGGGTGGCGGCTCTTCGGAACCTCTGGATTTCTATGGGAAAATACGAAAATGTAGATGACGCAAGTCAAACCTACAAAAATGTATGTGAACGTCCGGCTTGGTTCTGAAGCTCACGCTGTCATAACTGGTTTATATGCAACGACTTATGGCAAATCTCGGCCTCCCCGTGGTCTCTGGCACGCGGTTTGTATCATGTATGTGCAGGTTGGCATCCGGCTTGGCATTGGTAAGCCGGCGGATGCCGCCGGATGCGACTGGCCTGAGAATACGGAGGCACAGAGATGATGGCAACGAGGTATCGGTCTGTCCTGCCATCGGGCAGGACCTGGATTGGAGTTCTGGTTGTTGCGACCCTCCTGGCGGGTGGCACTGCGCGCGCCGGCGAGCCGGGCATTGCGAGTGCGACGGTACCGCCGACGATCGACTCCGGGGACACGGCCTGGCTGCTGATGAGCGCGGCGATGGTCATGCTGATGACGCCGGCCCTCGCGTTCTTTTACGGCGGGCTCGTGCGCCGCAAGAACATGCTGTCGGTGCTGATGCAGTGTCTGATGATCCTGTGCCTGATCAGCCTGCAGTGGGTCGCGCTCGGATACAGTCTGGCGTTCGCGCCGGGCAATGGTCTGATTGGCGGCCTCCAATGGCTGTTCCTGCAAAACGTGGGGATGGGGCCGAACGCCGACTACGCGGCGACGGTTCCCCACCAGGCCTTCATGATGTTCCAGATGATGTTCGCCGTAATTACGCCGGCGCTGATCATCGGCGCGTTCGCCGAGCGGATGAAGTTTTCCGCGTTGTGCGTCTTCACCCTGTTGTGGGCGACGGTCGTGTACGATCCGGTGGCACACTGGATATGGGGCGTCGGCGGCTTCCTGAGACAGTGGGGCACGCTCGATTTCGCGGGCGGCGCGGTGGTGCACATCAATGCGGGCATGACCGCGCTGGCGGCGGCCCTGGTGCTGGGGCGGCGGCAGGGGTATCCGGAGGGGATTTCCCCGCCGCACAACCTGCCGTTTGCGGTGCTCGGAGCGGGCCTGCTGTGGTTCGGCTGGTTTGGCTTCAATGCCGGAAGTGCCCTGGGCTCCGGCAGCCTGGCGGCCAGTGCCTTCATGGTGACGCACATCGCCGGGGCGACGGCGGGCGTGACGTGGGCTCTCCTCGACTGGTGGAAACACACGAAGCCCACGACGCTGGGCATGATCACCGGCATGGTGGCCGGACTGGCGGCGGTCACGCCGGCCTCCGGATTCGTGACGCCGACGGGTGCGATTTGTATCGGGATTGGAGCGGGGATCATTCCCTGGTTTGCCGTGACGTATGTCAAAGCCTTGCTGGGTTACGACGATTCGCTGGACGCCTTCGGCGTGCACGGGATCGGCGGCATCTGGGGCGTCATCGCCACCGGCCTGTTCGCCACCAAGGCGGTCAATCCGGCCGGGGCGGACGGCCTGTTCTACGGGAACCCGGGCCTGCTCTGGATCCAAATCAAGGCCGTGGCCATCACGGTGGTGTATTCGTTCGCCGTCGGCCTGACGCTGCTCAAGCTGGTGGACGTGTTTATGAAGGTACGGGTCGGCGAACATGAGGAACGGGTCGGTCTCGACCTGACGATGCACCGTGAAGCCGCGTACACGGTGATCGACTGAGTGTGAAAGAACAAGGGCAAAATCCATGAAATACGTAATCGGCATCATTCAACCGGACCGCCTGGACGAAGTGCTCAAACGTCTGACCGACGAGGAAATCCACCTGGTTACAGTCTCGAACGTGGTCGGCCGGGGCCGGCAGAAAGGCGTCGCCGAGGTGTATCGCAGTCACAAGGAGCAGGGCAGCCTGCTCAAGAAGGTCAAGCTCGAGATCGCCGTCAATGAGGCGTTCGTCGAGAAGACGGTCAAGGCGATCACCGAAGGCGCGCGCAGCGGTCAGATCGGCGATGGCAAGATCTTCATCCTGGATTTACCGGAGTGTGTCCGCATCCGTACCGGCGAACGGGGCGGCGAAGCAATCGGATAGACCGTTAATCTACACCCAATGCAAGAGAAAGGAACCAGAAATGTCACCCAAAGAGTTCTTTGAGTTCGCCAAGAAGAACGGGGCCGAGATGATGGACCTCAAATTCGTCGATCTCCTCGGCACTTGGCAGCACTGCACTTTCCCGGTGGACTTCTTAGACGAGAATGCCTTTGAGGAAGGTCTCGGCTTCGATGGCTCCTCGATCCGCGGCTGGAAGCCGATTCATCAGTCGGATATGATGGCCGTCCCGGACCTGACGACCGTGGTTTTGGACCCGTTTTTTGCCAAGCCCACGGTGAGTGTAATTGCCGACATTATCGACCCGCTCACGCGCGAAGAGTACAATCGGGACCCCCGAAATATCGCCAGGAAAGCCGCGGAATTTGCGAAAAAGATCGGAATCGCGGATACCGCGTATTACGGGCCGGAGCCGGAGTTCTTCATCTTCGACGAAGTCCGCTATGAGCAGAACCAACATACCGGGATGTACGTGATCGATTCGGCCGAAGGGTCTTGGAATACGGCCCGTTTCGAGGAGCCGAACCTCGGATACAAGCCGTCGTACAAAGGTGGTTATTTCCCTGTAAGCCCGACCGACACGCAGCAGGACATCCGCACCGAAATGGTCCAGGAAATGCGGAAGGTCGGGATTGTGGTCGAGAAACATCATCACGAAGTGGCCACGGGCGGACAAGCCGAAATCGATATGCTTTTCGCCCCGCTCGTCGAGCAGGCCGACAAGCTCATGTGGTATAAATACATTGTCAAAAACGTGGCCAAGCGTCACGGCAAAACGGCGACGTTTATGCCGAAGCCGATTTTCCAGGACAACGGCTCGGGCATGCATACGCACTTCTCCCTCTGGAAGAACGGCAAAAACCTGTTTGCCGGAAAGGGTTACGCGGGCCTCTCCGATCTGGGGCTGCACGCCATCGCCGGGCTGATTCACCACGCCCCCGCCATTTTGGCTTTTGCCGCGCCGACGACCAACTCCTATCGCCGGTTGGTGCCGGGTTTCGAGGCGCCGGTGAACCTTTGCATGTCGGCACGAAACCGCTCGGCGGCCTGCCGAATCCCGATGTATTCGCCCAGTGATAAGGCAAAACGAGTGGAGTTCCGCTGCCCGGACCCGAGCTGCAACGGCTACCTGACTTTCTCCGCGATGCTGATGGCCGCCCTCGACGGCATCAAACAGAAACTGGATCCGGGCAAGCCGATGGACGTGGATGTGTATGATCTGTCCAAGGAGGAATTGGCTTGTACCAAGCAGGCGCCCGGCTCCCTTGCCGAAGCGATTGATGCGCTCAAGAAAGACCATAAATTCCTCACCGAAGGCGGCGTCTTCTCCGAGGACCTGATCGAGACGTGGATTCAGTGGAAACAGGAAAGGGAAATCGATGAAATGGCTCTGCGGCCGCATCCGCATGAGTTTCATCTGTACTACGACAGTTGATAGAACGGCCTCAACCGGGCGGACGCCAAGCCGGAGTTGAGGGCATAACGAGTGTTCGCTGCACGCCATGTGCAGCCGGCATTGGGTTGTGGGCGAGGCTTGCCGGGTTCCCAATCGCGATGCGTCGCGATTGGGGTCCCCTGCTGCCGGCTGATTCTGCTGGGGACAGCCGAGCGGTGCAGGCCTCGCTCCTTTTTGCGCACGAGGTGTGATCTACATCAGTTCTCCGGCAGCAATCTCTTGATCGTCGCGGCGCAGATCCGGTCCAGGGCTTCCGGGGCCTTGTCACCGCCGCAATTCGTGGCGGCCAGCACGGCGAAGTTCCGCTGCGGCGCGATCCAGACCACACAGAAGTTCCCGCCGTTGCTGCCGGCGTGCGAAAGGACCTTGCCGCCGCCCCAGGAGCGCTCGTGAATACCCCAGCCGAGCGCGTACCCGCCGCCGAAAGGAGGCTCCTTCAACTGCTGCACCTGGGCCGGCTGGAGCAGCCCCTCCGCGCCGCGCGTCGCCGCCAGAACACAGCGGACGTACTTCGCCCAGTCTTCGATGGAGCAGTGCACGCGTCCGGCCGGTGTAATGAACGGCGGATTGTCACTGAAAGGCCCCGGATCGATTGGGACAGTTTTGTCGCCGGTTCGGCGATGCTGCCACGGGGCGTCGACGCGGCCCGGCGCACCCATAGCCCCGAAGCCGGCGGTGCTCATGCCCAGAGGCACAAAGAGCAGACGCCGCAGCAGGGTCTCGTATTCCTCGCTCGTAACTTGCTCGATGATGGCACCAATGATGGTATAGCCCGCATTGGAGTAGAGCTCTTTTTCTCCTGGCTTGCAGACCGGGGGCTGGCCGAGAACAATCTCCGTGACGCGCCGGCGCTGGGCGGAAGGCGACTTCCAGGCGAGCAGCACGATCTCCCCAGCGCTCACCGGCGCGAAGCCATCGGTCATGGGCGGGACGCCGGCACGATGAGACAGCAGGTGCACCAGGGTCACACCCCGGTAATCCGGATGCATCGTATCCTTCCATTGTGGGAAGTACTCCGCCAGGGTCGTCTCCCATTTCAGCTTGCCCTGCTGAACCAGCAGCCCGACCAGCGAGGCCGTCATCGCCTTGGTGCACGAGCCCAGATGAAAGGGATCATTCACTTCCGCGGCGAC
>Ga0315281_10001176_pt1 | contig 38400 bp, 32 predicted proteins | sample YL17G07_0_MG_FD_204540 | JGI IMG/M metagenome (GOLD analysis project Ga0315281, IMG submission 204540) | Sediment microbial communities from Yellowstone Lake, YNP, Wyoming, USA - YL17G07_0 | ecosystem: Environmental > Aquatic > Freshwater > Lake > Sediment | place: USA: Wyoming | collected...
CTCGCCAAGGCCCAGATCCGGGCCGCCGGAGTTCTTCTCGACGGCATGGTCATCTGGGGTGACGTGGCCTACCGCAACGGGCTTTTCTTCTCACCGGACTACTGGCGCAAACACTTCAAGCCCGTCGTCAAGGCCCTCGTTGACGAATGCCATGCCCACGGCCTGCCCGTTATCTATCATGGCTGCGGCAACGTCCGACAGATCTTCGGAGATTTCATCGAGATCGGCGTGGATGCCTACAATCCTCTCGAGGCCAAGGCCGGGCTGGACGTCGTGGCCCTGCGGAGGCAGTACGGCCACAAGATCGGCTTTTGCGGCAACATGGATGTCCTGACCTGGGCCCTGGGCTCGGAGGAGGAACTCAGGCGCGTCGTCCTCACCAAGCTGAACGCGGCCAAGGGCGGAGGCTTCATCTTCCAATCCGACCACTCGGTGCCCGGCAACGTCTCGGCCCGGAATTACGAGTTTGTCGTCAATCTCGTTCGCGAGTACGGGCGGTACCCGCTCCGGCTCGGCGAATTCGACCTGCCGGATCTCGGCTGATTCCCGCCTGGCTGACACGCCGCGCTCTCCCGTTGACTGTCCCACCCTTCGGTGCTATCTTTCCCTCAACGGCTGAAAGGGAGATGGGGCCATGAAATGTCCCAAGTGTCATTCCGACAATCCCGACACTTCGAGATTCTGCGGTAGTTGCGCGGCACTGCTCGCCCAGGAAGGGCAGCTACCTGATTCCCTGACGAAAACGCTCGCGACGCCACTTCAGGTCATATCAAAAGATAAGCTCATCGCCGGAAAATACCGGATCGTCGAGGAGATCGGCCGGGGCGGGATGGGCGTTGTCTACAAGGCGGAAGATCTCAAGCTTAAGCGGATGGTCGCCCTGAAGTTTCTACCTCCGCACCTGATGAACTCGCCCGAGCTCAAGGAGAGGTTCCTCATCGAAGCCCAGGCGGCCGCGGCCCTGTCCCACCCGAATATATGTGTCATTTACGAGGTCGGGGAAGATGAAGACCGGTCCTTCATCGCGATGGAGTATGTGGAGGGAGAAACCCTCCGGGACAAGATTAAGCGCGGGCCGCTCGCACCTGAGGACGCCCTCGACATCACAACTCAGATTGCCGCCGGTCTCGGCGAAGCGCACCACAAGGGCATCATCCATCGCGACATCAAAAGCGCAAACATCATGGTCACGGACAAGGGCCAGACCAAGGTCATGGATTTCGGGCTGGCGAAACTTCGGGGCGGAAGTTCATTGACCAAGAGCCAGACGACGCTGGGCACGGTGGCCTACATGTCGCCGGAGCAGGCCCGGGGCGATGACCTGGACGGGGGGACGGACATCTGGTCGCTCGGCGTCGTCCTGTACGAAATGCTGACTGGTGAGGTTCCTTTCAAAGGGGACAGGGACGTCTCCATCATCTATTCGATCGTCCACGAGGAGCCGAAGTCTCTCAAGGTCCGCAAGCCCCCGGTTCCGGTCGAGCTGCAGCAGGTCATCGCCCACGCCCTCAAGAAAAACCGAGATTCGCGCTACGGTTCGGCAGAGGAGATACTTAAGGACTTGAAGGCGTATCAGGCAAACCTTCAGCTCGCCGAATCCGGCGTGTTGAACCTGAAAACGCTGGGGCACCGTCTCCGCAAACCCCAGGTCGCCGTTCCGACGCTGGTCGTTCTGGCCGCCCTGGCCTTTTTCGGAATGCGGTTTTTCAAGCACCAGGCCCAGGTCCGCTGGGCCAGGCAGGTGGCGATCCCGCAAATTGAGAAGCTCATCGAGGGGAATGACTGTTGGCGCAATCTAATCCCCGTCTATAGACTCGCGGAACAGGCGGAAGCCTACATCCCGCATGATCCCAAGCTGGCCGGACTCTTCTCGAAATGCTCCTTGAAGGTCAATATAAAAACCGAACCTCCCGGCGCGAAAATCTTCATGAAAGAATATGCGTCTCCAACGAGTGAATGGACCTATCTGGGCGTCTCGCCCATCGAAAAAGTCAGGCTGCCCATCGGGATCTTCAGATGGAAGATGGAAAAGGAGGGCTATGAGACGGTCCTGGCCGCGGCTTCCAGCTGGAACGGCGATATTACGAAGCCCGATATCGTCGTTCCCAATGATCTCCTGAGAATCCTGGACAAAAAGGAAAGCCTCCCACCGGGCATGGTGCGGGTCACGGGAGTGGAAACGCCTGTCGGGAAGCTGGCGGATTTCTATATCGACAAATATGAGGTCACCAACAGGCAATACAAGGAATTCGTCAACGGCGGCGGATACCGGAACAAGAAATACTGGACGCAGAAATTCATCAAGGACGGAAAAGGGCTGACCTGGGAAGAAACGGTCAAAAGATTCGTTGATCAAACGGGTCTGCCCGGTCCGGCCGGCTGGCAGGCGGGCGATTATCCTGAAGGACAGGCGGATTATCCCGTTTCGGGCATCAGCTGGTACGAGGCGGCGGCCTACGCCGAGTTTGCCGGGAAAAGCCTGCCGACGGGAATCCACTGGGGGATCGCAAGAGGCGAATATACTCCGATGATCCAACTCCCCCAGCTCGGAGGTTATGCCATATTCGCCCCCTTCAGCAATTTCCCGGGCAAGGGCCCGGTTCCGGTGGGGAGCCTTCCGGGGGTAACGGCTTACGGGGCCTATGACATGGCCGGGAACGTGAGGGAATGGTGCTGGAACGAAACTCCGAAAGGGCGTGTCATCAGGGGCGGCGCTTGGGGCGAAAACACCTACATGTTCGATAATATGAGTCAAGCGCCGGCCGCGGATCGTTCCGCCAAGAACGGGTTCCGCTGCGCTCTTTATCCTGAGCCGGAGAAGATTCCAGGGCCGGCCTTTCAAATGGTCAAGTCTCTGGGCCTTCCCCTGGGCGGCGAAACGGAAGATTACGCCAAGCAAAAGCCGGTGGCCGATTCCGTGTTCCAGGTTTACAGGGAGCAGTTTTCCTACGACAAAACCGATTTGAAGGCCCGTGTCGAATCGAGGAAGGAAAGCCCCGAATGGACGTTGGAGAAGGTCAGCTTCGACGCCGCCTACGGCGGCGAGCGGGTTATGGCCTTTCTTTTCCTTCCCAGGAACGTCGCGCCGCCTTATCAGACCGTCATCTACATGGGCGGCGACGCCCCGGTGTTTCAGCGGTCGAGCCAGGACATCGAGAACTATTATGAAGTCCCCATGTTCTTCTCTTTTCTCGTCAAGAACGGACGGGCGGTCCTCTATCCTGTCATTAAGGGATTCTTCGAGCGCGGAAATGACCCCTTGATTTCCGTCATTGAAACCACCTGGGGTTCCGTGCAGTGGAGAGAGGTCTTTATTCAACAGGTCAAGGATCTCAGAAGGTCCATCGATTATCTGGAAACCCGCCCGGATATCGATAGCCGGAAGCTCGCCTTCGAGGGTATGAGCTACGGGTCGGACCTCGCGCCCATCATCCTGGCCGTGGAGGAGCGCCTCAAGGCCAACGTTCTATTGGCTGGAGGCTTCGGCATCATGGGACAAGGACGCCCGGAGGTGAATCAAATCAATTATGTGACCCGGGTGAAGTCGCCTACGCTGATGTTGAACGGCAAGTACGACTCGTTCTTTCCGCCGGAGACATCATCAAAGCCGATGTTTGAACTTTTGGGAACTCCGGCCAAGGACAAGGACCAGAAATTTTACGAAACCGACCACATTCCGCCCGTCAACGAATTCATCAAGGAGACCCTGGCCTGGTTCGACAAGTACCTGGGGCCGGTGAAGAGATAAGGCCCTAAGGATCCGGCCTCGCCGTTGACAGGGACCTAGTCCGCCGGTCTTCAGGCAGGACCCACCGTCTTCTTGCGATCGCGATCCGCCCGGTCACCCTTTACGGCCGTTTCTCCCGGACAGCATCCTTGGCCGGCTCGGCCTTGGGGCTCGCGGCGGCCGTGAGCTGTTTCTGGATCTCCTGGAGCGAGAACTTCAGGAAGAGGTCGGGATTCTGCTGGATGGCCAGGAGTTTCAAGACATCGGGCCGGCTATCCCCCCTGGGATGGATCGTGTAGTATCCCGAGGACCTCAGTAGGAACGATCTCTCCATGCCGGACTTGAGCGGGGGCGCGGGGAATTTGACAAAAGCGTAATTCCCCGGCTCGGGCATGACGAAATAATCGCCGTCCGTCCGGACGAGAGACGGCTTGATGTCCCGGCCGCCGTCATCCACGGCTTCATAAGGAGCCAGCGTCTGGACGTCGACGGGGCGGTCCGGAGAATAGTCGACGGCCGCATAGTCGATCATCCAAAAGAACGTCCCCCCCTGCAGGCGGACCGTCAGGGCGTCATCAGGCGTCCCATCGAGGGGGAGCACCATGATATCGTCCTGAATACCGAAGGGTCCCGTGGGGTAAAAGAAGCCGGCGTCCCGCCAGCCCTCTTTGCCTTGGATCTGGACCTTGAGGCCTACCCCTTGGTCGCTCAAGAATTTATCGGCCTTGGCCCGGATGTCCGGGTCCTGTCCGGTTTTCTGATACCAAGCCGGCATCATCCCCCCCAGCAGGCCGAGTGAGTGTCCGAAGGCATAATCGGCCCAATACGTGTTGCCGATCCGAACGACGAGCTTGGCCCGGTCCGCCGCCGGAGGTCTGGGGAAACTGAGGGTCAACCCCGACCGCCAGCTTGCTGGATTTTCGGGATCCTTGCCGGCCGGGTTGGAACTCCACATCCGTCCATCGGCGGCGCTCAGATCCCGGGTGAAATCCGTCCCCTCAAAATCCTTCGCAGAAAGGGCGCTTACCGGCGACTGGATTGTATGGATAAGGCCGTCGGACCCGGCATAAACGCCGATCTCCGCGGGATGGTCCACCGCGAGAAGCGTCAGCTCATCGGTGTATTGCGTTTCCTCGGCCTCATTGGCGATCTTCACCCGGTAGCCGTCCGGCCCGGCCTTAAGGGAATGGAGTTTGAGGAAGTCCCGCCGCTCGATTCCCTTGAAGATCGCCCCGCTGTAGAGCTCTCCCTCGAGGTTGAATCCCGTCCCGTCGCTCGCATAAAGGAAAGGACAGGACTCCTTTGTCAAAGCGATGATCAGGGCGACGAAGCCCAGCGTGCCGGCGATGACGCCCACGACGACCAAGGCGGTCCCGAGGTCGTTGCTCTCGCTCGTCCAGACCATCGAAACATCCGAAAGGGGGATCGGCGGAAACGCTTCCGCCTGGATGGTGTAATATTCCCCGGCCCGCGTGACCGCCCGCGTCTTGTAGATTATCCCGCTCTTGGTCGTTACAGTATACATGTCGCCCTGTTTTTCGATCCTCAAGCCGTCCGCATCCAGATGGATTTCGCCGGACGAGCGGATTTCGTTGCCTACGAGATAGGCGGGGCTGTCTTTGCCGAAATCGACCGTTTCGCCGGATTTCTTGAGCACCCGCACGACTTTATAGACTTTGGCGCGCGCGCTCACCTGTTCCGGCGTGCGCGTTTTCGTGCTGACGCAGGACATCGTGAGCTGCAAAAACGCCAAAATGAGAAGAACTGAAACAGACCTTCGGTATGTCATTGGTTCCCTCCCCTCGCTATACGTTATGACACTCCATGGGGCGAGTCAACCTCTCCCCCACCCTGAAAACGGCCCCGTGGAAACCGGGTTTTCCCGGCGTTGCATGGTGCCCGTCTCCGCCCTTAAAGTGGCTCGCGACAAGGGGAAAGTTGTCAACATTGTGTCAAGAAGCTGTCAAGAATCCGTTAAGAGCCAGGCTGCGTCTTGCTCAGACGGGCCTTCCGGCTTATTAGGGTTATCGTGCCGGCTTGGTTGCATAATTTCCGTCCCTCCGTTATAGTAAATTCGATTCAGAGTGGAGGATGCCCATGAAGAAGACCGCCGCGCTCGTGTTTGTCCTTGGGGCCCTGTCCCCGCTCTTTCAGGCCTCCTGCGCCCGCATGACGCCCCAGGAACTCAAGGCCGCCATCGAGATCACGGACGTCGAAACCAAGTGGGTTTCCAAACTCTATCAGCAATGGCCTCCCCGGCTGATCCTCGTCCCGCAGTTGTCGTTCCGGGTCAAGAACCTGAGCCCCAAGCCCCTGACGTACGTCAATTTCAACGCGGTCTACAACTTCAAGGGGGACCGTGAGAATTTCGGCGATTGCTTCCTGTCCGCCATCCGGGGCAAGGCCGTGGCGCCCGGAGAAAAAAGTGACCTCATCTCGCTCAAAAGCAACTTCGGCGTGGACGGCAAGGACCTCAAGACTATCGAGAACAATCCGGCCTGGCGGCAGGCCGAGGTCAGGCTCTTCGCCCAGTCCAAGGGCACCCAGCCCGTGCTCCTCGGCGTCTTCGACGTGTCTAAGTTCATCGATTTCAAGGAAGACATAGCCGCCGCGCCCAAAAAAGAAGACGTCAAAAAGTAGCTGCGGGAGCCAGGACCATGAGCATCATCGTTCCCTCCAAGCTCTTCCTGACCCGCGGCCTGGGGCAGCACAAGGAAAAACTCGTGAGTTTCGAGAAGGCCCTCCGGGAAGCGGGGATCGCCCCCTTCAACCTCGTCCGGGTTTCGAGCATCTATCCGCCGCACTGCGAGCTGGTGTCCAAGCAGGAAGGGCTGAAGCTCCTCCTGCCGGGACAGATCCTCTTCGTCGTCCTGAGCGAGAGCGCGACAGACGAATCCCAGAGGCTGGTTTCGGCGTCGATCGGGATGGCCATCCCGCAGGACCCCACCCGCTACGGCTACCTGGCCGAGCACGAGGGCACGGGGCCGACGGAAAAGGAAGCCGGGCTCTACACCGAATACCTCGCGGCCGAAATGCTGGCCACGAAAATGGGGGAACATTTGAAGGAACCCGGCAAGAGCCGGTCGGCCTACCGGATTTCGAACGGGATGTCCCTGAAAACGCGGAGCATCTCCCAGACCGGAGCGGGCGAGGCGGGGCTTTGGACGACGGCCCTGGCGGCCGCGGTCCTTATCTCATAAGCAAATTCGGTAATGAGTTGTGTGTCACCGAAATAGGTATTAATAGTCGAGCGGGTTGGGCTTTAAGATCTTGATGAAGCTGTGCTCTTTGAGCGCGGCGACGTATTCTTCGCTCTTTTTCTGGCGCTTCCCCCCCGTGAGCTTTTCCTGGACCTCGCTCCGGGCCTCGTCGAAGGTCCTCAAATAGGCGTCCTTCCTGTTTTCGAGCTTTAGCAGGTACCATCCGGTCTTGGTCCCCACCCAGGGGCTGACCTCGCCCGCCTTCAGCTTGTCGACGGCCTCCTCGAGCGTTTTTTCGAGCTCGCCCTTCTTGAACGTCCCCATGTCGCCCTTGGCGTCCTTGAAGGGGGGGTCGGACAACGCCGCCGCGACATCGGCGAAAGCCGTCCCGCCCTTGATCTTGCCGGTGATCTCCGCCTTCAGGGCCTCGAGGGCCTCCGGCGTCCGGCTGGCGCTGTCCACGTAAATGGCGCTGAGCTTGAACTCCGCGGGCACGGTGAACTCCTGGGGATGCTGCTTGTAGTACTGGACGACTTCGGACTCGTCCAGGGCGATCGATCGGTAGACCTCGGTGACCATGACAAGCTGTTTGAGGAGGGTCTCCTCGTATTGCTTGAGCCACTGCTCGTAGGAAATCCCTTGCTGCTGAATGGCCCGCCGGAGATCGTCGTCGGAGCTGAAGTTGTTGTCCTTCTTGATGGCCGCGATGTTGTTCTTGAGCTCCTCGCTGACGTTGAGATTCTTCTCCTTGGCCTGTTGGAGGATTAGGAGCTCGGTGATCATGGCATTGAGCAGCTCGGTTTTCATGATTTTGTACTGCTTGTCGTACTCTTCCTTGGGCAGGTTCGCGGCCTTGAGCTGCTGCGACTGGATCTCGAACTGCTGCTTGTATTGGGAGAGCGTGATGATGTCGTCATTGACGACGGCCACGATCTCCTCGACGACTTGGGGGGCGGCCGCGAGGACCCCCGTCCCGGCCAGCCCTATCAGGAGACATGCGACGATGGCTTTTTTCATTGATCCAACCTCTGGTAGGAAAAGAATAAGTTCTCGGGGGAGGCCTTCCAGGACAGGGTGTCCTTCAGCCCGCCCAGGTGGATCGACAGGGCGTCCTTGATTTTCCGGTCGAGGACCTTGATCCTGACGGCCGGCGCGGCCTCGTTCAACGACTGCAACTGGGGGGGGAACTTCCGGTCCAGCCGGAAAATGTGATACCCGTACGCCGACTCGACGACCTGGCTGATCTTCCCGACGTCCAGGGCAAAGATCACCTTCTCCATGTCGTACGGCAGGTCGCCCTGCTTGTAGATCCCCATCAACCCGCCCTTGAACGCTTCGGGGCCCGAGGATTCCTCCCTGGCCGTCTTGCGGAATTCCGCCTCAGGGGCGTTTTCGACCCTCCGGAGGACCTCGACGGCCTTCTGCTCCGTCGGGACCAGGATCTGGCTGACCTGGACGCGCTCTGGAAGGAGGAAGTCCTTCTTGTGCTCGTCATAGTAGGCCTGGACTTCGGAATCCTCGACCCGCACGTCCTTGATCACCTGATAGGTGTATTTTTCGACAAGAAGGCCGTCGAAAACACCTTCCGACTCCGGCGCGTCGGGCGCGGGGGCGGACCGGTCGGGATTCGACTCTCCGGCCAGCTTGGCCAGGTAATTTTTCTTCTCGTCCGGGGTCAGGGTCAGATTCCGCTGGCGGGCGGCCTCGAGGAGGGTCTTTTCGTCGACGAACCTGTCGAACAGGCGGCTCAGGGACTCGGCCGAGAGGCTCCTGGCCTCGTTCCCGCCGGTCGCTTTGATGTAGGCCGCGAGATCGTCATTGGTAAACTCCTGGTTCTCGACCTTCAGGATGGGGCCGCGTTTGAGCTTCCCCTGGACGTAATTGGCGACCCGGGAGACAGGGTTCGACTTCTCGCCGCGATTGCAACCGGAGGCGAGAAGGCTCGAAAGGGCGAGGACGGCCAGAACGGCGCGCCCGGTTCTCTGATATCCGCACATCTTTTTTAATATCAACTCATTATAATCTATTTGGATAACTCCATCAAGACCCGTATGGTTTCATCCAGGAGCTCGCTCTCCTTCTCCGCCCGGACGGAAAGCGACATCACGCCCTGGGGCGAAAGCGAGCCGGAATAGCGCTTGAGAAGGGCCGGCGTCCTCGACCAATCCACGGGCGTTCCCTCGAGAAAGCGGAAGACGACCCGGTTTTCGGTCCGGTCGATCGTCGCGATCCGCAGCTTCCGGGCCAGGAACTTGATCGTCCCGTAGCGCAGGAGGTTCTCGACCGTCGCCGGCACGGGCCCGAACCGGTCGCTCACCTCCTCACGGATCCTGGCGATCTCCTTCAAGTCCTCGACCGAGGCCAGGCGCTTGTAGAGGTTGAGCCTCAGGTTGATCTGGGGAAGGTAATCCTCGGGGATACGGATGTCCACCTTCAGATTGATCTCGACGTTGGCCTCCTCGACCCGCTCGCCCTTGAGCTCCCCGATGGCCTGGTCCAGGAGTTGCATGTAGTAGTCGAACCCGACCGCTTCCATCGAGCCGTGCTGCCGGTGGCCGAGCAGGTTGCCGGCGCCCCGAATCTCCAGGTCTTTGGCGGCCAGGCGGAATCCGGAGCCCAACTCGCTGAATTCCTTGAGGGCCTTGAGCCGCTCCTTGGCCAGGGGCGTCAGTTCCATGTAGGGCGGCACCAGGAAGTAAGCGAAGGCCTGCCGCGACGACCGGCCTACCCGGCCCCGGAGCTGGTAGAGCTGGGCCAAGCCGTAGAGGTCCGCCCGGTCCACGATCAGAGTGTTGACAAGCGGGATGTCGATGCCGTTCTCGATGATGGTCGTCGAGACCAGCACGTCGGCCCGGTGCGCGATGAACTCCAGCATGCGCTTTTCGAGGACCGAACCCGTCATCTGGCCGTGGACCGTCACGACCCGCGCCTGGGGGACGAGTTTGACGACGAGGTCGGCCACCTTGTCGATGTCCTCGACCCTGTTGTGAATGTAATACACCTGGCCGCCGCGGCTGAGCTCCTGCCGGATGGCGGCCGCAATGAGCCTGGCGCTGAAAGGCGTCACGACGGTGTGGACGGCCAGGCGGTCCCGGGGAGGCGTCTCGATCAGGCTGATATCGCGGAGCCCCGAGAGGGACATGTTGAGCGTCCGCGGGATGGGTGTCGCCGTGAGCGTAAGGACGTCGATATTGGTTTTGAGCTGTTTGATCTTTTCCTTGTGCCCGACGCCGAACCGCTGTTCCTCGTCCACGATGAGCAGCCCTAAGTCCTTGAACCCGATGTCCTTGGAGAGGAGCCGGTGCGTGCCGATGACGATGTCCACGAACCCTTTCCGGAGGTCTTCGACGATGGCCTTCTGCTCCCTGGCCGTCTGCAGCCTCGTCAGGGCCTCGGTCCGCACCGGGAAAAGGACCATCCGTTCCCGGAAGGTCTTGAGGTGCTGGCTGGCCAGGACGGTCGTCGGGCAGAGGACGGCGACCTGCTTCCCGTCCATGACGGCTTTGAAGGCGGCCCGCATGGCCACCTCGGTTTTTCCGTAGCCGACGTCGCCGCAGAGGAGACGGTCCATCGGCGACTCGGTTTCCATGTCCTGCAGAATCTCCTTGATCGACCGCAGCTGGTCCTCGGTTTCCTCGTATTCGAAGATCTTCTCGAATTCCTCCTCCCACTCCCCGCCCGGCGTGAACGCATAGCCCCGGAGCGCCCGTCGCTGAGCGTAGAGTTGGACGAGCTCCTTGGCCACGGCCTCCACGGCCTTCTTGGCGCGGCCCTTGGTTTTTTCCCAGGTCGTCGTCCCCAGCTTGTCGAGGGGCGGGAGGTCGGAGCCGACCCGGGAAAATTTCTGAACAAGGTTCAGGTCCTCGACCGGGACGAGGAGCTTGTCGCCGTCGCGGTAATAGATCTCGATGAACTCCCGGCCCTTCCCCTCGACCTCCAGCCTCTGGAGGCCGCGGAAGATGCCGATGCCGTAGTCGGTGTGGACGACGTGATCGCCGGCCTTGAGGTCCTGGAACTGGGAGAAGAAGGCCTTCCGGGAAGCCCGGCTGACGATGACCTTTTCCTCGGTGAAGATGTCTTTTTCGGAGAAAAAGTTGACCTTCTCCTTCGGATAGCCGAATCCCCGCTCCAGCCCGCCGAGAAGGAGCGCGATCTCGAACCGGGGCGGGACCACGGTGGCCGAGTCGGTTTCGAGGACGGAGATCTCCTCCTCACGGAGCAGGGTCGCCAGGCGGTGGCGGGTCCCGGGGTTGGAAAGAAAAATATAGCAGAGGTCGCCGTCCGCCTGAAGCTTCTTCAGGTACTGGAGAAAGAATGGGATTTTGTTGTCAAACCGGGGCACGGACTGAAAGGAAAAAAAATAGCTTTTTCTCGGCACGGGCGCGGCGAACTCCTCAAACCGCACGGCGTCTTTCCGGACGCGGTCCCACAGCCGGGGCGGGAAAATCTCGTCGGGCGGCAGCCCGAAAGCCCCATGGACGATGAGGTCGGCGTACTGGTCCTGGAGCTCTTTGACGTTGTCCTCCCAGGCATGCTCGACCTCCTCCGGCCGGTCCACGATGTAGACGGCGTCGCGGAGGTAGTCCGTGAACGGGGCGAAATGGCCTTTGGCGAGGAGGGCCAGGGACGAGAAGCTGGGATTGAACTCCCCCCGGTCGAGCGCGGAGATCTTGACGTCCAAATCGCGGCCCGCCCCTTTGCCGCGCTTCCGCGCCCCCGTTTTCCATTCGTCCAGGAATTCCGGTCCGGCGGGGAACTCCCGGAGTCCGGGGACGGTCAGCCTCTCGAGTTTCTTGAGCGACCTCTGGCTCGAGATGTCGAATTCCCTGAGCGAGGCGACTTCGGAGCCGGCCAGCTCGATCCGGAAGGGATTCGCCTCCCACGGCGAGTAGACATCGATGATCCCGCCCCGCCAGGCGTATTCGCCGGGTGAGGCGATCAGGTCTTCCTTGGTGTAGCCGAAGCGGGATAATGTCTCGAGAATCGCGTCCCGGTCGGCGACGATGCCGAGGGCGAGTTCCAGGAACAGCCGTTCCAATTCGCCGGGGGCCGGAAACGGCTTCAGAAGTCCGGGAAGGCTGGTGAAGACGACAGACGGAGGCCGGTGAAGCAGCGCGTGGAAGAATTTCATCCTCGACGAAACGGCGTCCAGGGCCGGGGGCACTTCGAAATAAGGGTTTTCCGACAGGGCGGGGAGAGAGGCGAGATCAACGGAAGCCGAAAGGCGGGAAAGGAAAAACCGGCACTCCTCCTCGAGCGGCGTGAGGGGCGCCGACGACGACCGGATGAAGACCAGGGGCTTGCCGGCCTTCATGGCCAAGCAGGAGAGGAGATAGGGCCGGGCCGGGTCGATCACACCGTGGACGGAGAGGGGCCGGTCGCCGCGGCCCATGGCCTGCACGAGGCCCTGGAATTCGTTCGTGCGGAAGAGGAAATCGAGGCTCACCGGGCTATTATACGAACCAAGAAGGGGTCAGGTCCACCTTATTCCGAGGTTTACAAAATAAATTAGACCTAACCCATTCCGAGCACCCGCGTCAGCAAACGAAGAAGGGGTCAGGTCTACTTTCTTCCACTTTTTGTGGAAAAAAGTAGACCTGACCCCTTCTGATCAAGCGCGGGATGAGAGCGGGTGCACACCCATGCCAGCTAGCTGCCGCCGGCGCCGATGAACGACGCGCTCCGGCGGACACGCCACGAGCCGTCTTCCGACCGCTCGAGCGAAACCGGCCAGCCCGCCTCGAGTCGGCAAAGGAACATTTCCGCCGTCCCGCCGGTCCGGATGTCGAGCACGCGCTCCCTTGAAAGGACCTCGGCCACGGGAAACCGTATCCCTCCGAGGGTGACGGCGCGGGGGGTCTCCCCTTCGCGATGGCCCGAATAGCATTCGACGCGCGCCGTTTCCCAACGGTGCCGGGGGTCCCTTGAGTCAGGGGAGTATTGGCCCATTCACGCTTCCTTCATTTCACATTATATCACCGGATGCGGCGTCGCGCCCGGTCCGAAACAAAATCACCGGCCGGCCCGAACTGGGCGGGGACGCCATGTTGCGAAAGCCGCCGGAAAATCATTATAATGACCGAAGCCCGATCTCACGTGCGGAGGAAAGCATGACAAGACGCGCCATCCTGGTTGTTCTGGCCCTTGCCGTTCTCGGCCCGGTCCTTGGCCTCCACCTGGCAGCCCAGACACCGGACAGATATCTCGACCACGTCGCCGCGAACGACACGAACGTCCGCTTGGTCGTCTTCAATCCGGAGACCTTCAACATCCGGGCCCTGGAAGCCCTTCGCAAGAACCGGATCATCGACATCCCCCATCTCACCGTTATCGGCGTTTACCACGTCAAGCAGTCCGGGAGATTCGACGAGTCCCGCAAGTATGTTGAGGAGAACAAGCTCGACTGGTTCAAGTTCCACGAGGTCTCGGCCGAGATCGGCGAGTCCGTCGTCTTCAGGAAAAACGCCTGCACGCCCGAGTTCGAGGCGATCGTCAAGAAGGCCGACGGCGTCATCTTCTTCGGCGGCCCGGACATCCCGCCGTCGGTCTACGGGAAGAAGACGAACCTGCTCACGGAAATCACGGACCCGTACCGGCATTATCTCGAGCTCTCGGCCGTCTTCCATTTTCTGGGCGGCTCGCAGGACGAGGCGTTCCGGGCGCTCCTGGATTCGCGGCCTCGCTTCCCCATCCTCGGCATCTGCCTGGGCTTCCAGACCTTGAATGTGGGAACGGGCGGCAGCCTCATCCAGGACATCTGGGCCGAGTTCTACGGGAAAGCCACCGTCGAGGACGTGATCGCTCTCGGCCCCGAGCAGTGGCACAACAACCCCTACAGGCTTCTTTACCCGGCCGACAAGCTCATGGGTTATAACTTCCACACGATCCAGTTCGGCGACAAGAGCAAGTTCGTGACGGGCATGGGATTCAAGACGGCCGACCATCCGCGGATCCTGAGCTCCCACCACCAGGCCGCCGACGTCCTGGGCAAAGGCCTCGTCGCCGTCGCCACGTCCCGCGACGGCAAGATCGTCGAAGCCATCGAGCACCGGAAGTATCCCAACGTCCTCGGCGTCCAGTTTCATCCCGAGCACCCGATGCTCTGGGACACCGAGCCCCGGTTCCGTCAGAAACCCGGCGACGCGTTGACGAGCTACAACGCCATCCTGACCGGCACCCCGCCGAGCCTCGAATTCAACAAGGCCATCTGGAAGTGGTTCTCGGCCCGGCTCGTCGAGATCCACGGCAAATAAAGGAGGCCCCATGAAATACGGAATCTGGACCGCCTGTCTGATCGTCGCCCTGGCCGCGACCTGCGCGAAATCCGCGAAGGCGCCGCAAGGCGTCCTCTTCACGGATGACGCGACGTTTCTCAAAGCGCACACCAAGGCCATCATCCTGACCACCGCAAACGGCCTGGCCCAGGTCGCCGTCAACCCGGACCTCCAGGGCCGGGTGATGACAAGCACGGCCGACGGCCCGAACGGCCTGAGCTTCGGCTGGATCAACCGGGAGGCGATTTCCTCGGGCCAGAACAACCTGCATATGAACGCCTTCGGCGGCGAGGACCGTTTCTGGCTCGGCCCCGAGGGCGGCCAATTCTCGATTTTCTTCAAGGGCCGCGACCCCTTCGATCTCGACCACTGGTTTACGCCGCCGCCGGTCAACGAGGGGGCCTACGACATCGTCTCCAGGAAGGCCGACCGGATCCATTTCCGGAAGGCCATTCACGTGGTGAACTATTCGGCGACGGAATTCGACCTCGAGCTCAACCGCGAGGTCCGTATTCTCAAGGCGGAAGAGGTCGAGGCCTTCGGAGTTCCCGTCCCCGCCGGAGTCAAGATGGTCGCCTACGCGTCCGACAACAGGATCGCCAATACGGGGGCCAAGGCCTGGGCGAAGGACACGGGCCTCCTGTCCGTCTGGATCCTGGGCATGTTCAATCCCTCGCCGGCGACGAGCATCGTCGTCCCGTTCAAGCCGGGCCCGGAGGCGGAGCTCGGCCCGGTTGTCAACGACGCTTACTTCGGCAAGGTCCCGGCCGGCCGTCTGGTCGTCAAGGACACGGAGGGGGTGCTTTTTTTCAGCGGCGACGGAAAATTCCGCAGCAAGATCGGCATCTCGCCAAAGCGCGTCAAGCCCTTTGCCGGGAGCTACGACGCCGCGAACAAGGTTTTGACGATTATCCATGTGACGGTCCCCGAAGGAGCAACGGACTACGTCAACTCCATGTGGAAGATCCAGGAAGACCCCTTCTCCGGAGACGTGGTCAACAGCTACAACGACGGGCCGGCCTCGCCGGGGGCGAAGCCGCTCGGGCCGTTCTATGAACTGGAATCGTCGTCGCCCGCCGCTGCCCTCAAGCCCGGGGAGACGCTGAGCCACGTCCACGCGACGATCCATTTCCAGGGCCCGGACAAGGCGCTCGACGAGATCGCCCGTAAGGTTCTCGGCGTGGGGTTGAGGGAGATCGAATCGGCCTTGGCCAAGTGATTAGCGCCCTGATTCACCCCCCAGGTTCGGGCGGGCCGTTGTAAGTTCCGGATTTCCCGCGGATCAGCTTCCTCGCCGGCGCCGGTATGGTTGTCGCGGAGCCGGACCTATGAAGAATTCGGAAATGAGTATTGTGTCCCCAAATTATGGGCGGCCGGCGAAAATCGCTTCCGCTTCGGCCGTATACTTTCCGGCCCTATTGAAGAGGACAAGGGGACGCATGACGGATGGCCGCCCGGCCGCGAATCCCAATTCGGCCAGGAAAAGGTTGGGGGGGTCGCCGGCGCGGGGCCGAATCAGGCGCGTCCTCTGCATCCGGAATCCGCTCGCCGCCGCGGCCCGCAGGAAATCCGCGCGCCGCCGTTCCGGGTAGATAAAGCAGGCCCGGCCGCCGGGCTCGAGCCAGTCCGCCGTCTTCCGCATGAGGTCGCCGATATCGCCGTGGAGCTCGTGCTTGGCGATGGACTTTTCGGCCACACCGCTGAGATAGCCCGTGGATTTGCGGATGTAGGGCGGGTTGGAGATAACCAGGTCGAATTTCCGGCGGGGACGGTAGTCCCGGAAATCCGTCCTGACGACCTCCGCCCGCTTCCCGAGACCGTTCAGGGCGAAGTTGCGCCGGGCGAGGCCCGCGAGGCCTTTCTGAATCTCGAGGGCGGTGAGGCGCTGGAAAGGCCTGGTGCTCAGCAGGAGGGAGATGATCCCGCTCCCGGTCCCGACGTCCAGGATGCTGTCCGTCCTTCGCGTCCGGACGAAGTCCGCGAGAAGCGGGGCGTCGACCGAAAAACGGTAGCCCCGCACTTTCTGGAGGACCCGGATCCGGCCCCGGTAAAAGGTGTCCAGTGTTTCGCCGCTACGCCGCCGCGGCCCCGCCGTTTTCTTCATCCTCGTCGACGTCCGTCATGACCACGACCTTCCCGGGCTGGACCTGGGCGTACCCCCCCCGGATCGAAAACGCTTCCTCGTCGCGGCCGATGCGGAAACGGACACGGCCGCGGCCGATGCCGATGAACAGGGGCCGGTGGCCCGGCAGGATGCCGACTTCCCCGTCGAGGCCCGGCAGCGAAACCGATTCCACGTCGGCCTCCGCCACCAGGCGGTCGGGGGCGACGACGGTCAGGTGGATGGTCGCCGGCGTTTCGTCGCTCATGACGACCGGAGCTCCTCGGTCTTCTGGATGACGTCGTCGATCGTCCCCATCATGTAGAAGGCCTGCTCCGGCTTGTCGTCGTGGAGGCCCTCGGCGATTTCCCGGAATCCACGGATGGTCTCTTCGACGGGAACGTACCGGCCGGGCCGGCCGGTGAACTCCTCGGCGACGTGGAACGGCTGGGACATGAAGCGCTGGATCTTGCGGGCCCGGGACACGACGACCTTGTCCTCATCGGAGAGCTCTTCGATGCCCAGGATGGCGATGATGTCCTGGAGGTCCTTGTAGCGCTGGAGGATTTCCTTGACCCGCCGGGCCACGCGGTAGTGGTCCTCGCCGACGACCCTCGGGTCCAGGATGCGGGAGAACGAGGCCAGCGGGTCGACGGCCGGGTAGATGCCCATGTCCGTCAGGGCCCGGGACAGGTTCGTCGTCGCGTCGAGGTGCGAGAACGTCGTCGCGGGCGCGGGGTCCGTGAAGTCGTCGGCCGGGACGTAAACCGCCTGGACCGAGGTGATCGACCCCCGCTTGGTCGAGGTGATGCGTTCCTCGAGCTCTCCGAGCTCCGTGGCCAGGTTGGGCTGGTAGCCGACGGCCGAGGGCATCCGGCCGAGCAGGGCCGACACTTCGGCCCCGGCCTGGACAAAGCGGAAGATGTTGTCGATGAAGAGGAGGATGTCCTGGCCGAGCTCGTCGCGGAAATATTCCGCCACCGACAGGGCCGACAGCCCGACCCGCAGCCGCGCCCCCGGGGGCTCGGTCATCTGGCCGTAGATCAGGGCCGTCTTGTTGATGACGCCCGAGCCCTTCATCTCGAGCCAGAGGTCGTTGCCTTCGCGGGTCCGTTCGCCGACGCCCGCGAAGACGGAGTAGCCGCCGTGCTTCATGGCCACGTTATGGATGAGCTCCTGGATGATGACGGTCTTGCCGACCCCGGCCCCGCCGAAGAGGCCGATCTTGCCGCCCTTGAGGAACGGTTGGATGAGGTCGATGACCTTTATGCCCGTTTCGAACATCTCGAGTTTGGTGCTCTGCTGGTCGAGCGGCGGCGGGTCCCTGTGGATCGGGTATTTCTTGTCCGTCTTGATGGGACCCAGCTTGTCCACCGGCTCGCCGATGACGTTCATAAGGCGGCCCAGGGTCCCCTCGCCGACCGGGACCTGGATGGGCCCGCCGAGGTTTTCGGCCTTCATACCCCGGGAGAGGCCGTCCGTGGGATGCATGGACACGCAGCGGACGCGGTCTTCGCCGATGTGCTGCTCGACCTCGACCACGATCTCGACGGGCGTCGTCACGTCGAAGCCCTCGCTCGTGATCCGGATAGCCGTATAGATTTCGGGCAGCTCGCCGCCCGGGAACCGGATGTCGACGACGGGCCCGATGATCTGAACGACGGTACCGGTTTTGGCTGATGTCTGTTCCATCGCTTTCTCCCTACGCGTTTTCCCGGAGCGCTTCGACGGCGGTCATGATCTCCAGGAGTTCTTTCGTGATCCCCGCCTGCCGGATCTTGTTGAGGACGAGCACGAGGTCGTCGACGAGTTCCTCGGCGTTTTTCGTGGCATTGTCCATGGCCATCATCCGGGCCGCCTGCTCCGCGGCCTGCGATTCATGGAGGGCGTGGTGGATCTGCCCTTCCACGTAGAGCGGCAGGATAAACTGGACCAGGCCGGCCGTGTCCGGCTCCCAGTCCGGCGCCCAGCCGGCCGATGCCTCCGGGCCGGGGTCCGGGGCGAAGGGCAGGAGCTTCTCGGCGACGATCCTGGGCGCGACGATCGATTTGAATTCGTTGTAAATGAGGTAGACGGCATCCGTTTTCTGGAAGGCGTACTGCCTCATTAGGAATTCCGCCAGGTCCCGCACCTCGTCCCGGGTCAGCTTATCGGTCCGGTCGCCGTAGGTCCTGTCAACGGGCCAGGGACATCTTCTGAAAAAGCCGGCCGCCTTCTTGCCCATGAGGACCAGCCGGACATCGGCGGACTTCCGCTTCTCTTCGATAAACGAATGGGCCTTGGCCAGGAGGTTCGAGTTGAAGGCGCCCGCCAGGCCTTTGTCCGAAGTGACGACCAGGACCTCGGTTCTTTTCTCGTCCCGCCGGTCGAGCAGCGGGTGCCCGGCCGCGCAGGCCCAGTAGGCCAGCCGGTTCATCAGGCCGGGGAACAGGTGCCAGAACGGCCGCGAGGCGAAAAGCGTCCGCTGGGCCTTGCGGAATTTGGCCGTCGAAACGGTCTTCATCGCCTGCGTGATCTTCTGGCTGTTCTGGACGCTGCGGATCCGCCGGCGGAGGTCGATCAGGGTCGGCATGCTAGCTCAGGTCCCCCTTGAACAGCGCGTTGAACTCCGTGAGGGCGGCGCTGATGTCCGCCTCGAGCGGGGAGTCGATTTGCTTCTTCTCCCGGATCCTGGTCAGAAGGTCCGGGTTGTTCTTCTCGACATGCTCGTAGAGCCTCTTCTCGTAGTCCTTGAGCCGGGCCACGGGGAACTCATCCAGATAGCCGCGGTTTCCGGCGTAAATGACGAGGACCTGCTTCTCGACCGGCAGCGGCGTGTACTGGCCCTGCTTCAGGACCTCGGTCAGGCGCTCGCCGCGGTCCAGCTGAGCCTGGCTCGTCCGGTCGAGCTCGGTGCCGAATTGGGCGAAGGTCACGAGGTCGCGGTATTGGGCCAGGTCCAGGCGGAGCTTGCCCGCGACCTGCTTCATGGCCTTGATCTGGGCGTTGCCGCCGACGCGCGATACGGAGATCCCGATGTTGATGGCCGGACGGACGCCGGAGTTGAACAACTCGGGCTGGAGATAAATCTGGCCGTCCGTGATCGAGATGACGTTGGTCGGGATGTACCCCGAAACGTCGCCGGCCTGGGTTTCGATGATCGGCAGGGCCGTCAGCGACCCGCCGCCGAGCTCGTCGTTGAGCTTGGCCGCCCGTTCCAGGAGCCGCGAGTGAAGGTAGAAAACGTCTCCCGGGTAGGCCTCGCGTCCCGGCGGGCGCCGGAGGAGGAGCGAGATCTCCCGGTAGGCGGCGGCGTGCTTGGAGAGGTCATCGTAGATGACCAGGGCGTGGCGGCCGTGGTCACGGAAGTATTCGCCCATGGCGCAGCCGGAGTAGGGGGCGAGATACTGGAGGGGCGAGGGGTCGCTGGCCGATGAGGCCACGACGATGGAGTACTCCATGGCGCCGAAATCCTCGAGCGTCTTGACGATCTGGGCGATGGTCGAATTCTTCTGCCCGATGGCCACGTAGATGCAGACGACGCCGGAGTTCTTCTGGTTGAGGATGGTGTCGAGGACGATGGTCGTCTTCCCTGTCTGCCTGTCGCCGATGATGAGCTCGCGCTGGCCCCGGCCGATGGGGACGATCGCGTCGATGGCCTTGATCCCGGTTTGGAGCGGCTCCCGGACGGGCAGGCGCTCGACGACGCCCGGCGCCAGGCGCTCGACGAACATATGGGTGTCGGTCTTGATCGGCCCTTTGTCGTCCAGGGGGCGCCCCAGGGGATTGACGACGCGGCCGACAAGGGCGGGTCCGGCCGGGACCTGCATGATCCGCCGGGTCCTTTTGACCTGATCTCCTTCCCGGATGAGATGGCTTTCCCCGAGGAGCACGGCCCCGACGTTCTCCTCCTCCAGATTCAGGGCCAGGCCGAAGACGCCGCGCGGGAATTCCAGGAGCTCGTTGTACATGACCCGGTCGAGGCCGTAGATACGGGCGATCCCGTCGCCGACCGAAGTGACGGTCCCGACCTCCCGGATATCGACGTTCGCTTCGTAGCCTTCGATCTGCTGCTGGATGATCTTCGTGATCTCATCGGCCTTGATGCTCATGGCGACCTCTAGCCTTGCTGGATTTGCTCTTTCATCTGGTTGAGATTCCCCTGGATGGACGCGTCATAGACGATGTGCCCCTTCTTGAGGGCGAGCCCCCCGATGATGCCGGGGTCGATCTTGAAGACGAGGTTGACGGGCTTTTTTTCCGCGGCCTCGATCATCTCCCGGAGACTCGTCTTCTGGGCGTCCGTCAAGGGGACGACCGACGCGACTTCGAAGGTCAGGATCCCGAGTTTTTCGTTCCAGGCCTCGGTCAGGTGGTCCGAAATGTCCCCGAGGAGGTCGAGACGCTTGTGCTCAAGAAGGAGGGACAGGAAGCGGGCCGTTTTTTCCCGGGCCGCGATCCCGGCCAGGACATTCTCGAGGATCCGGACCCTGTTCCCGGCGTTGATGAAGGGACTCGTCAGCGCCTTGCGGAGCTCGGCGTGGCCGGCGTAAATATCGAGAAACCGGCGCACGTCCTCCCGAACGGATTCGAATTCCGGCTCGTCCTTGACCGCCTGGACGAGCCCCTGGGCGTATTTTTTAACGAGAACCTGATTTTTCATAGAACCGCGAGAGCCTCTGGATGGATTTATCGATGAGGGCCGCCTGGCGGGCCGGCGTCAGCTTTTTTCTGATCCTCTCCCGGGCCAGCGAGGTCCCCTTCTCGGCCGCATAGGCCTTGAGCTCGTGGAGGCCTCCCCTCACCTGCTGGTCGATTTCCTGTTCCGTATACTTTTTGATCCGGGCGGTCTCTTCCGCGGCCAGGCGTGAGATGCGTTCCTTTTCGCCCCGGGCGACGGTTTGGGCCGTGTCCATCATCCGCTGGATTTCCTCGGCCAGCCCCGCGATGTCGCGGTCCGCTTCCCGGTGTTTTTTCTCGGCCGCGGCCTTCGACTCGTCGGCCAGGCGCATGGTCTCCTGGATATCGAAGGCCCTCTTGGCGAGCATGGCCGCGAGCGGCTTCCGGAGGACCAAGGCCAGGCCCCCGAAAAGGATCAGAAAATTGATCGCCTTGCCCGCGAAATCCATGGTTGCCGATGGCCGACCCCCTTCCTCCGCGCTCATGAAGATGAACAGGGGCAGGACAAGAAGGATGGCGGCGATGGATTTGCGCCGTGTCATCAGTTCAAGATCCTCCGCTCAATGTCCTCGGCCATCCGTTCCGTGCCGGCGTCGATCTCCTTCTTCAGTTGTTCGACGTGGTCCTCGAGCTCCCTCTTGGCCTTCTCGACCTGGGCCCGGCATTCGGCCTGGACCTCTTGGACCAGCCGGCCCTTCTCTTTCAGGGCCTCCCGCTCCGCCTGGTCCCAAATTTCCGCCGAGGCCGCCCGGGCCTTCCTCAGCTCCTCCTCGACCAGCCTCAGGTCCTCCTCGGTTGCGGCCAGGGCCTTCTCGGCCTGGGACTTGGCTTTCTCGATCCGCGAGGCCCGCTCACCCAGGATGCGGCCCACGGGCTTGAAGAAGACGCGGGTCAGGATGAGGACGAGGATCCACACCAAGGCGAACGTAATCAGAACCGTCGCGTCAGGAACGATGTTCAATTGTCGATTCCAGGCAGAAAAGTAGAGAAAACTCTAGCACCATCGGCTCCAAAAATCAACTGGGCTAGCTAAACAGCCGGAGCTTCTTGACTTCGCCGACGAGAAAGAGGGAGCCGGCGATAATGACGGGGACGCGGCCTGCAGATTCGTGGAGCGCCAGACGCACGGCCTTGGCGGTGTCGGGTTCGGTCAGGACCCTGTCGCGGAATTCCGGCGCCGCCTCGAGGATCGCGGAGGGAGGGGCGGATCGCGTGTTGGGGACCTGGGTCAGGATGACGGTCCGGGCCTGGGGGAAGAGGCGCCGGGCCATGACCCGGATGTCCTTATCTTTCATCACGCCAAAAACGAGGATGACGGGCTTGCGGACAACGTCCCGGATGTGGGCCGCCAAAGAGGCGGCGCCTTCCTCGTTGTGGGCCCCGTCCAGGATGACCAGGGGCTTCCGGGAGACGGTCTCCAGGCGGCCTTGCCAGCGCGCCTCCTGGATCCCCCGGATGATCCCGGATTTCGCGAGAGGCTTCCAGGTCCGGCTCAGGACCTCGGCGGCGGCGATGGCCACGGCGGCGTTCTCCCCTTGGTAGCGGCCGGCCAGGCCGGGAGCGAAAAGATATTCGTCCTCACCGCTCGCGTACTTGAACCGGAATCCCCGGCCCGTCCGCCGGGCTTCCAGGGTTCTCCCCCCTCCGAAAACCTGGATGAGGGGCGCGCCCCGTTCCCGGGCCCGGCGACGGATTTCCCGGAGGGCTTCGCCTTTCGAGACGCCGCAGACGATGGGAACGCCCGGCTTGACGATGCCCGCCTTTTCGAAGGCGATCTCACGGAGGGTGGACCCGAGGTGTTTCTGGTGATCCCGGGCTATCGTCGTGATGACGGAAACGAGGGGACGGACCACGTTCGTGGCATCGAAGCGCCCGCCCATGCCCACCTCGAGGACCGCGATGTCCACCTTACGCTCCGCGAAATGGAGGAAGGCCAGCGCCGTCAGGACCTCGAAAAACGTGGGATGGTAAACCAGGCGGCCGGACGACATCAGGTCATCGATCGTGGCCCTGGCCCGGTCGAGCAGGGCGCAGAAGCGATCCGCCGGGATCTCTTCGCCGTCGACGCGGAGCCTTTCCGTAACGCTCACGAGGTGGGGCGAGGTGTAGAGGCCGGTGCGAAAACCGTGACCCCGGAGGATGCGGTCGAGCATCGCCGATACCGAGCCCTTGCCGTTCGTTCCCGCCACGTGGACGGCCGGAAACGCGCGCTGCGGGTCGCCCAGGGCCCGGAGGAGGATGCGGATATTCTTGAGGCCGAGCTTGATGCCGAAATGCTGGAGGCGGCCGAGATAGTCCCGGCACTCGGCGGGATTCATTGAGGCCGGTTGAGGAAAAGACGGAGGGCCTTGATCAGGTAGTTCCTGAGGTTCTTGCGCTCGATGACGTCATCGACCATGCCGTGGCTGAGAAGGAATTCCGCCCGCTGGAAGCCCTTGGGGAGCTTCTCCTTGATGGTCTGCTCGATGACGCGCGGCCCGGCGAATCCGATCAGGGCTTGCGGTTCGGCGACGTTGATGTCTCCGAGCATGGCGAAACTCGCGGTCGTGCCGCCCGTCGTCGGGTCGGCCAGGACCGAGATGTACGGGAGCTTGGCTTCCCCGAGCCGGGCGATGGCGGCGCTCGACTTGATCATCTGCATGAGCGACAGCATACCTTCCTGCATGCGCATGCCGCCGGAGCAGGACACGATGATAACGGGCCGCCGTTGCTCGACGGCCCGCTCGCAGGCCCGGGCGATCTTCTCGCCGACGACGGACGCGACGCTGCCGCCCAGGAAACTGAATTCCATGGCCAGGATATAGACGGGGATGCCGCCGAGGGTCCCCTTGGCCGTGACGATGGCCTCCGCCAGGCCCGTCCTCTGCTCGTTCTCGGCGAGCCGGTCGGAGTATTTCTTGGTGTCCACGAAATGAAGCGCGTCGACGGAATGGATCCCGGCGTCCTCCACCTCGTAGGCCCCGTCGTCGAAGAGCATGCCCAGGCGCTCCTCGGCGGAAATCCGGAAGTGGAAGTTGCACGACGGACAGACCGCGAGGTTGTCGAGGATATCCTGTTTGTAGAGGATGCGCTGACAGCTATTGCAGCGTGTCCAGAGACTCGTCATGCGTGCCGTCCTTTGCTTTAAACGGGCTTGGCCTTGCCCTGGGCAGCTCTGTCCCGCGCCTTCTGGGCCAGGTTCTCGATAACGGTGTTCGAGTCGGGGAGGGCCTCGTCGATCTCCTCTTCGTCCCGGATGAGCTGCCGGATCGTTTCGACGAAACGGTCGGGGTCCACCGGCTTCTCGAAGTAGTCGGACGCGCCGAACGAGGAAATGGCCTCATGGCGGTATTGCGGCCCTTTGTAGAGCCCGGTCACGATCACGACCGGGACCTGGCCGCCGGATTCCTGGGTGATTTTCTTGGTCAGGTCAAATCCGTGGATCTTGGGAAGCATCGCCTCCAGGATCACCAGGTCGGGTTTCTCCGAACGGAATTTCTCGTAGCCCGCCTGGCCGTCGGAGGCGGTCACGACCTGGATCTTCTGCGATTTGATCAGCTTGGTCAAGGAGTCCAGGCTCGGCGTGTCATAATCGACGATCAGGATTTTCTTTTCGGCCATGGGCGATTACCTAATGTATTGAAAATCCGGGGCCGTGTCAAACCACGGGGTTCCGGCTGGCCGGGCCCGGAACGCCTGAGCGCCCGGGCGGCCCCGGCTATTTCCTCAGCTTCTTGACCGAGAAGAAGGCGGCGATAACGGCGAGAACACCGAGGGTGAAAAGAACGAATTTCTTGATGCGCATCGTGAAATACCCCTGAGTTCTTACGGGTTGAATTATAAGCGGAAGCCGGCCCTCCGTCAACGGCAAGGCCGCGGACCCGGGGTAGCCGCCAGGCCCCAAAAGCGGTAAGATAGGCGCCGGCGGGGAGGCCCCCAAGGACCCGGACCCATGAAAAAATCGCGCAGGCACGCCCTCGGCCAGCATTTCCTGGCCAGCCCGGCCGTTCTCCGGAAAATCGTCGACGTCATTTCACCCCGGAAAGATGAGGTCCTGGTCGAAATCGGCGCCGGGAAAGGGGCCCTGACGATCGCCCTGGCGGACAGGGCCGGCCGGGTCATCGCTCTCGAGAAGGACGAGCGGCTCGTCCCGGAACTCGAGGCGGTCGTCCCGGCGAACGTCGACGTCGTCCGGGGCGACGCTCTGACCTTCGATTTCCGCGGCTGTCTCGGGGCGGCCGGCATCCCCACGGTCCGTGTCGTGGGGAACCTGCCGTATTCGATCTCGTCCCCCTTCCTCAGGCGGATCCTTGCGGAGCACGATCTTTTCGCCGGCTGTGTGTTCCTCCTTCAGAAAGAGGTGGCGGCGCGGATCCCGGCGGGGCCCGGCTCCAAGAAATACGCGCCCCTGTCCATCCTGCTCCAGAATTACTATGAGGCCCGCGTCGAGTTCACCGTCGCCCCCGGCTCCTTCTCGCCGCCCCCCAAGGTCCAGTCCGCCCTGCTCTCCCTCCGCCGGAGGCCGGCGCCCCTCCAGGCCGTCGCCGGCGAACCTGCCTACGCCGCCTTTCTCCGGGCTTCGTTCGCGGAGCGCCGCAAGCTCCTTTGGAAGAACCTCGAAAAACGCGCCGGGGCCGCGGCCCTGGCCGTCGCGTTCGAGCGGTGCGGCCTGCCGAGAAACGCCCGGGCCGAGGAACTCTCGCCGGACCAGTTCGCCGGGCTCTTCGAGGCCCTCCGGCAGGGGGCCGTCCCGCCTCCTGCCCGATCTGTATAGTTGCGGGCAGCACCGCCTCTCACCTTATCCGTCTGAATGCGGGCAGTCCCGCTTCTTAGCGGGGCAGCACCGCTTCTCAGCGGAGCGGAGTCTTCGGCCGGGTCCCTTATCGTCTCTCGCCGCAATTATGATATAATCCCGCCAATGAAAAAGCCGAAGAAATGGGCCGCTAACGGCAAGCCGGCGGCCAGGAAGCAGAGCCGCGCCGTCGAGATCATCGGTCTCCTCCTCCTTTTCTTCGCCATCTTCTCCCTGATCAGCCTGGTCAGTTACGACTCGAAGGACCCCTCGTTCGCCAATGTCACGCCCGGCCGTCACGTCACCAATATCGCCGGCCACGCCGGCGCCTACTTCGCCGACGCCCTGCTCTGGTTCCTCGGGTTCGTGGTCTTCCTGCTTCCGTTCGGAATCGGCTATGTCGCCGTCAAAGCGGTCCTCCGCGGCGCCGGCGGCGGGCTCCTGCGCCGCCTGGGCTTTGTCTTCCTGTTCTTCCTGATCGTCTGTCCGCTGGCCGCGCTTCTTTTCCAGAGGATCCCCTTCCGGGGCACGGTCATCCAGGCGGGCGGTATCATCGGCTACCTCGTCCTGAGTTTTCTTGAACGGTACCTTAACACCGTCGGTTCCTTCGTCTTCCTCCTGGCCGCTTTCGGCCTTTTCCTCCTCTTCTCCACCCGCTGGTCCCTGGCCAAGACGCTCCATTTCTTCAAGGGGACGTTCGATTCAACCTTCAAGGCGGTCCGGATCCGGGTGACCAGCTACCAGAAATCCAAGGAGCGGGACAAGATGAGGGAGAAGGTCCTGAAGAAATACGCGGAGCCGCCCGAGCCGCCTGCGGCGCGGGAGCCGGAGGAACAGGTCGACCGCAAGGCCGAGAAGAAGGCCGAAAAAGAGAGGAAGAGGCAGGAGAAAGAGGGCAGGAAGGCCGCCCTCCAGGCGGCTTCGGCACCCCCAAAGCCCGTGGCCCCGCCGCCGCCCCAAAAGCTCCTCTTCCCCGACCTCGGGAAGAAGGGGGAATACCAATTCCCGCCCTTCAATCTTCTCGACCCCGGGAAGCCGGCCGAGAAGATCGACAAAGAAGAACTCTACGACAAGAAGCGGCGGATCGAGGAGAAGCTCAAAGAGTTCGGCATCGAAGGCGAGGTCCGCGAATACCATCCGGGGCCTGTGATCACGACCTACGAGTTCTATCCTGCCCCGGGGATCAAGGTCAGCCAGGTGGCCAACCTCACCGAGGACCTGTCGCTCGCCCTGGAAGCCGAATCCGTGCGCATCCAGCGGATCCCCGGCAAGTCGTCGCTCGGCGTCGAAATTCCGAACAACAAGCGGGAGATCATCAAGCTCCGCGACATCATCGAATCCGAGAAGTTCCTCGACTCGCCCTCCAAGCTCACCTTCGCCCTGGGCAAGGACGTCCACGGCGGCGTATACATCACGGACCTGGCGGTCATGCCCCACCTCCTCATCGCCGGCTCGACGGGGACGGGCAAAAGCGTCGCCCTCAACGCCCTTATCGCCAGCATCCTCTACAAGGCGACCCCGGAAGAGGTCAAACTGGTCCTCATCGACCCCAAGCGCCTCGAGTTCACGCTCTATGAAGATATCCCCCACCTGCTCTGCCCCGTCATCAACGACCCCAAAAAGGCCCACGTCGTGCTCATGGATATCGTCCGGAAGATGGAGGAGCGGTACAAGAAGCTCCAGGGCGTCAAGGTCCGGAACATCGACCAGTACAATCAACAGATGAAGCAGATCCTGGCCGAGAAGAAGGGCAAGCTCAGCGAGGAGGAGAAGGAGACCTTCAAGCCCCTCCCCTACATCGTCATCATCATCGACGAGCTGGCCGAGCTGATGATGGTCGGCGCCCAGGAGGTCGAATTCTTCATCGGCCGGCTGGCCCAGCTCGCCCGCGCCGTCGGCATTCACCTCGTCATGGCGACCCAGAGGCCCTCCATCGACGTCATCACGGGGACGATCAAGAACAACTTCTCCTGCCGCGTCGCGTTCCGCGTCCCGTCCAAGGTGGATTCGCGGATCATCATCGACACGATCGGCGCGGACAAGCTCCTCGGGATGGGCGACATGCTCTTCCTGCCGCCCAATTTCCCGCGTCTCGTCCGACTCCACTGCGCCTACATTTCGATCCCGGAAGTCCGGCGCCTGGTCAAGTTCGTCAAGGGCCAGGGGACGCCGACCTTCGACGAGAGGATCGTCCAGGCCGTGCGCGGCGGCGCCGAGCAGATGTGGGAAGACTCGGGCGAGAAAGACGTGCGGTACGAAGAGGCTGTCCAGCTGATCCTGACGACCGGCCAGGCCTCCGCGTCCTATCTCCAGAGGCGGCTCAAGCTGGGGTATGCCCGGGCGGCCCGGATCATCGACCAGATGGAGCAGGAAGGCCTGATCGGCGCTTCGGAAGGGAGCAAGCCCCGCGAAATTCTCGTCGACCGCAAGGCCTACCTCAAAGATATGGACCGCGGGAAAGCCAAGAAGGAAGAATTCTGACCCGGTCAGTGAACCGTGGGCAGCGCGGCCAACCCGGCCGTCTCCAGCCCCGCCCGGCGCCAGGCGCTGACCGGCACCCTCCGGAAGACATCCACGATGGCCGGATCGAACTGATAACCGCCGGCCCTTTCGATCTCCCTTACCGCCTCTTCGAACGTCCGCCCGCGCCGGTACACCCGGTCTGAAGTCATCGCGTCGAGAGTGTCGGCCAGGGCAAAGATCCTGGCCCCGAGGGGGATCCGGTCGCCGGCCTGGCCGGCGGGATACCCGCGGCCGTCGAACCGCTCATGGTGGCAAAGGACGATCTCGGCCGCCTTCCGCAGGAACTTGAATTCCTCGATCATCCGGTATCCGGCCACCGGGTGTTCGCGGACGATTTCCCGTTCGAACTCCGTCAAGGCGCCGTCCTTCATCAGAATTTCGGGGGGGACGGCGGCTTTCCCGACGTCGTGAAGGAGCGCCCCGCGCTCGATATCCAGGAGAAAACCCGCCTGTCCGATGCCGAGGGCCCTGGCCAGGAGCACGGCGTATCGCGCGGCCGTCCGGGAATGCGTCGCCAGGTCCAAACGCGGGTCCGCGGTGGCCACGAAATAGAGGAGACCCGAGGTCAGCCAGATATCGTTCCCGAACCGCCCGGCGGGAAAGCCCGGCTCGGCCTGGGTCAAACGGCCGCAGGACGCGTCCAATTGCCGCATAACGCGCCGCGCCCCTCGGATCCTGGCGTCCCTTTCCGGGTCGTCCCCGGCCTGACCGCCCGTAAATGGCATTCTGTCCAATCTCATGATGACGTCCTCGGCGCCGCAAGCCTCCCGCCCCGGGCGGGGCGTTCGAATCCCCTTTTGAAGGCAGGAGGTTAGTCGCCAGGGGTGAGGATAGATTGACTCCGAGAGAGGTTGCGCGATTTTTCGGCGCCACCATATAATAGGGGCGCCGTGGAAAGCGAGAAAAAGGTTATCCCGCTCGACGAGGCCATCCTCCAGTACAGGACCGTTATATCGTTTCGTGTCCGGAGGGCCCTCGGGAGCTCGACCCCTGACTGGGAGGACGTCGTCGACGAGATCCTTATGCAGGCCATCGAGAAGGTCAAATCCGGGTCCTTCAGGGGAGACAGCTCCGTCGGCACATTCCTCTACACGATCACCAGCCGCCGCATCATCGACCACATCCGCCAGAAGACCAAAATCCTCCGGCACGCCCCCGAGCCGGCGCCATTCCCGGACCCCCACTTCGAGGCCGAGGGGAAGGAGCGGGCCCGGCAGATATCCGAGGCCGTGGAGAAGCTCAAGCCCAAGTTCCGGGACGTCCTCTATCTCTATTATTATAAAGAACTTTCGCGAGACGAGGTGGCCCGCGAACTGGGCATCTCGCCGCGCCGGGTCAGCGAGCGCGTGAATTACGCCATCAAGCTCGTCAAGAAGTCCGTCAAGCCCTGATTTTTTCCATTTTTCCTCCCCGAAGGCCGACTAAAATGTTGAAAATCGCGGAAGGTGTCGGACATGAGCAAATGCCGCTATGAAGACCTGATCGACGGATATCTCCTGGAAAAACTGAAGCCCGAGGAGCAGACCGATTTCGAGGAGCATTACTTCATCTGCCGCTCCTGTTTCGACAAGATGTCGGAGCGCGACGAGATCATCCAGCTCCTCAAAAAAGAGGGCATGTTCAACGCCCCGGGGGAGTACCGGTTCGAGGATATCAAGGGGGAATCGTGGCTGGACAGGGTCGCGGCCTTTCTCACCCCCCGCCGGTGGGTTGCCATCGGCGTCTCGGCCGCGGCGATCGTCCTGGCGGTCTGGCTCCTCATCCCCCGGCCGGGGTCCGTTTCGTCGCCCTTCGTCCTCACCGGGGACGCGACCGTGCGCGGAGGCGCGTTGACGATCCTCTCGCCCGTCGCCGACATCGGGGACGTCCCCGCCTTCCTCGAATGGAAAGCCGTCGGGGACGACATCGAGTACAAAGTGTCCCTGTCCGGGAAATCCTCCCTTATGAGCGCCTCGACCAAGGATACCCGGATGACCCTCCCGGACAACGTCAAAACACGGATAAAGCCCGGCGTGACTTATACCTGGCAGGTTCAGGCCTTCAAGTCCGATGGGACGCTCGTCACTGTGTCCGGGCGCGTCAAGTTCAGGGTCGTCCCCAAGTCCTGAGGGCGCCCCGCGGCCCGGCCGGTCTTCTTTCCGCGGCCGGCATCCCCTCAATCCCTTTCGCGGGATTCCATGGACGCCCGTGGAGCGTCAGTCTTCGATTTCCCGGTCGTTGTCCTCGGTGTATAACCGTCCCCGGCTCTGCTCCTCGAATCCGAGGCAGCACATCAGGCGCCCGCACAGCCCGGAGATCTTCGTGGGGTTGATGACGATCTGCTGCTTACGGGCCTTCTGGATGGTCACGGGCTCGAAGGTCCGCATGAAGCTCGTGCAGCAGAGACTCCGGCCGCAGACGCCGAGGCCGCCGATCATCTTGGCCTCGTCCCGGACACCGACCTGGCGCATCTCGATGCGCATCCGGAGTTCCTTGGCCAGGTCCTTGACGAGCTGGCGGAAATCGATCCGGCCGTCGGCCGTATAGTAGAAAATCCCCTTCTTTTCGCTGAAGAAATAGCGGACTGACACGAGCTTCATGGGCAGGTTCCGGTCCTTGATCCGCTGGAGGCAAAACTCGAAGGCCCGCGCTTCCTTTTCCTGAAGCCACTCGAACTTCCGGATGTCGTCCTCCGTGGCCTTGCGCACGACCGGCACGGCGCAGTCGGCCGCCTTCGGGTTCTTGCACATGAGGCTCGCGTCGTCGACGACGACGGCCAGGTCGCCGCCGAGCTCGGACTCCACGATGCACCGGTCGCCCTTCTGCAGGGCCAGGTCGCCGGCGCGGGCCCGCATCACGCGGCCCGATGATTCGCTCTGAACGCAGATGACGTCAGACATGGTTCAATTCTCCAAAGTTAGAAAAAAAAGTCGCCGCCAGCAGGTTCTTGTTCAAGTTCCTGGGCAGCTCGGAAAGGACGAACTCGAGCTCCGCGAGGAGCGCCGCCGCCCGCCGGACGGGCAGCGTCACGGACGCCTCCCGCAGCTGGGCTTCGTAGTCGGGGTTCAGCAGGAACCGGACGTCCCCGCCGAGCCCGAGCAGGATGATGTCCCGCGTGAAAGAGGAAAACATCTCCAGGGTTTGCCCGAATTCCTCCTGGGAGGACTTGGCGAGCGTGCCGAACCGGTCCAGGAAGGCCGACGCGCCGCGGCCGGAGAGCATCGCCTCGTAGAGCCGCCAGGACGCGTCTTTCAGGCCCTGGACGTCCTCCCACTCGAGCTCCATGGCCCGCTCGAGGTTTCCGTCGACGAGCAGGGACAGGATGCGGGCCTGAGCGGCCGGGTAATCCCGGTCCATCAGGATCTCCTCGATTTCCTCTTTGCTGATGGCCGAAAAGGCCAGGGTCTGACAGCGGGAGAGGATGGTGGGGAGCAGGAGGAAGGGGCTCGAGGTCACGAGGATGATGTGGGAAAAGAGCGGCGGCTCCTCGAGGACTTTGAGGAGGGAATTCGACGCGTCACCGCTCATCTCCTCCGCGTCCACCAGGATGAAGACCCTTTTCTTCGCGGAGAGCGGCCGCAAGTAGGCCATTTGCCTCAGGAGGCGGATCTGGTCGATGGCCAGGGCCTTCTTATCGGCCCGGGTCTCGATCTCCATGACATCGGGAAACCGGCCTTCGTCGATCGCCCGGCAGGAGGAACAACGGTCGCAGGAATCGCCGGTTCTTTCCAGGCAGTTCAGGGCCTTGGCCAGGGTCATGGCCATCTGCCGCTTGCCGATGCCCTCGGGACCGCTGAACAGCAGGGAGTTCGGGACGCGGTCTCGCTCCAGGGCCAGCTTGAGGATCTTCTTGACCCGGCTGTTGCCCGCGATATCCTTGAAGGCCATAATGCCTCAGCCGTCCTTTCTTTCCGGTCCGCCGTCGCCCAGGGCCTTTTTCAAGTACGGGGCGGTGTAAGAGCCGACCGCCTCCGCGACGGCCTCCGGCGGCCCCTGGGCCACGATGCGGCCCCCCTCCTCGCCGCCCTCCGGACCCAGGTCAATAATATAGTCGCAATACTTGATGACTTCAAGGTTGTGCTCGATGATGATGACCGAACTGCCGAGGCTCACAAGCTCCGAAAGGACCTCGAGGAGCTTGCGGACGTCGTCGAAGTGGAGTCCCGTCGTCGGTTCGTCCAGGAGGTAGAGGGTCCGGCCGGTGTTCCGCCGGCCGAGCTCCTTCGTCAGCTTGATCCTCTGCGCTTCGCCTCCCGAGAGCGTCGGGGCCTGCTGGCCCAGCCGGATGTATCCGAGGCCCACCCGCTTGAGCGTGGCCAGCTTGCGCTTGAGCTGGGGGTGGGCCTTGAGCAATTCATAGGCGTCGTCGACGGTCATGGCCAGGTAGTCGGCGATCGTCCGCCCCTTGTACATGACCGCGAGGGTCTCCCTGTTGTAGCGTTTTCCCTCGCAGCGGTCGCAGGTCACGAAGACATCGGGGAGAAAGTGCATCTCGATCTTCTTGACGCCCGCGCCCTCGCATTCCTCGCAGCGGCCGCCGGCAACGTTGAAACTGAAGCGGCTGGCCGAGTACCCTCTCATCCGCGCCTCGGACGTCCGCGCGAAGAGCTCCCGGAGGGCCGTGAAGAGCCCGGTGTAAGTCGCGGGGTTGGACCGGGGCGTCCGGCCGATGGGTTTCTGGTCCACGGCAACGACCTTGTCGATCTGCTCGACGCCCTCCATGGCCTCGTGACTCCCGACCCGGTGCTTGGCGTTATAGATCCGGTTCGTCAGGCCCTTGAACAGGATGTCGTAGACCAGCGTGCTCTTGCCGGACCCGGAGACGCCGGTCACGGCGGTCATGACCGAGAGCGGCAGCCGGACGTCCATCCCCTTCAGGTTGTGCTCGGTGGCCCGCCGGACGGTCAGCCAGCCGGACGGCGAGCGCCGCGCTTTGGGGATGGGCACCTTCTGTTCGCCACGCAGGTACCTGGCCGTCAGGGAATCCGGCGATTCGAGGATCGCGGCGAGCGGGCCTTCCGCGACTTTATACCCTCCCGCTTCCCCCGCGCCGGGCCCGAGGTCGAGGATGAAGTCGGCGGCCCGGATGGTCTGCTCGTCGTGCTCGACGACGACGATGGAATTGCCCTCGTCGCGGAGATTCCTGAGGAGGGAGATGAGCCGCCCGTTGTCCCGCTGGTGGAGCCCGATTGTCGGTTCGTCGAGGACATAAAGGACGCCCCGAAGCCGGGAACCGACCTGGGCGGCCAGTCGGACCCTCTGCGCCTCCCCCCCGGAGAGCGAGGCCGTCGTGCGGTTCAATTGGAGGTACGACATCCCGAGGTCTTCCATGATGTCCAGCCGGGACCCGATTTCCTTGAGGATCTTCGAGGCGATGATCCGCTCGGCCGGCGGGAATTCAAAAAGCCCGACGATGCGCAGGAGGTCCTTGATTGCCAGCTCCCCGACCTCGTGGATGTTCATCCCGCCGACTTTGACCGAAAGGCTTTCCTTCTTCAGCCGCGCCCCACGGCATTGCGGGCAGACGTCGTCGGTGAGCTCAACCTCGCCCCGCTCGTCGAGCGCCGTCTCATAGCCCAAGCCGTGGCAGGCGGCGCAGGCCCCGTAGGGGCTGTTGAAGGAAAAATTCCGGGGCTCGAGCTCGGGCAGGCTGACCTCGCAATAGGGGCAGAGGAGGCTCAGAGAGAAGAAGCGTTCCCGGCCGGAATCGTTGACGGCCAGGACTTCGCCTTCCGCAAATTCCAGGGATTTGGCCACGGCGTCCTGGAGGCGCTTCTCCGAATCGGGCCCGACCTTGACCGTGTCGACGAGGACTTCGATCGTGTGCTTGCGGGTCTTTTCGAGCGGGATTTCGTCCTCGAGGTCGTGAAGGGCGCCGTTCACCCGAACCCGGAGGAACCCTTTCTTCCTGAGCCGCTCGAAGAGCCGGACATACTCCCCCTTCCGGCCCTTGATCAGGGGCGCCAGGACCCTCAGCTTTTCCCCGGGAAAGATCTCCGCGATCTTCTTCACGATCTGTTCGGCCGTCTGCGAGCTCACGGCCCGGCCGCAGCTCGGGCAGTGGGGCGTGCCCACCCTGGCGTAGAGGAGCCGGAAAAGGTCGTAGACCTCGGTGATCGTTCCCACGGTCGAGCGGGGGTTGGTCGAGATCGTCTTCTGATCGATGGAGATGGCCGGCGAGATCCCCTCGACGGATTCGACTTCGGGCTTCTCCATCTGTTCGATGAACTGCCGCGCGTAGGTCGAAAGGCACTCGATGTAACGGCGCTGGCCCTCGGCGAAAATCGTGTCGAAAGCGAGCGACGACTTGCCCGAACCGGAGGGGCCGGTGACCACGATCAGTTTGTTCCGGGGCAGGCTCACGTCGATATTCTTCAAGTTGTGCTGGGCCGCCCTCTTGATGCGTATCTCGGTCAACATAACTTTCTATTTTAGCATATTTCCTGGGGAAAAAAGCCGGAAAGACGATGGTCCCGTTCTAATTGACACGTGTGCATATCCCTCTTATACTCATTATGCAGGCGGGGGATGGCCAAGAGCAGCTCTTTTTGTTGCCTTTTTATGATCTGGAGCCTTGCCATAGCCGAGGTGCGAGCTCAGGCTCAAAGCCAGGTTGAAGTGCGGTGTACGGCACATAAGGCCGTCAAGATTGTCATGCCTGATTATCCGGAGCAGTTGAAAAAGCAAGGGATTGAAGGTCAGCTTTTCCTGCTTGTCGACATTGACCGGAAAGGCAACGTTGATTTAGCAGAAGTCTGGATGGGCCTCCATCCTGAACTTGATCGCCTGGCTGTCGAGGCCCTCAAGAGATGGAAATTCGAGCCGTATATTTATGCAGGCGAACCTATCCGGGCGACCTTTTTTGTTCGGCTCATCTTCAATTCTGGAAATCCTGACACCATCAACGAAGGCCCGCCGCAGCCGGCGCCTACTGAATCTCTCAGCCCCGAGCTCAGAACCGTCCTGGAAAAGAGCGATGAATACTGCCAGAAGCTCACTTCCGCCTCTCTCTACTACGTTTGCACTGAGAAGATAACCGAAATTAGCAGACAGGTGATGGAAAAAACAGGCGGTCTTATAAGAGGTTTGGGCCATGATTCAAGAACCGGAAAGGAAACCATGGAAGCCACCTTTACATATGCGGCGCTCGGAAATAGGCAAAAAAGCGAGTGCCTATATGATTATCAACTCGTCCGCAAGGAAGGAAAGGTAGAAGAACGGCGAGTTCTTCTGGAAAAAGATGGAAGAAAGATCACAGGACAGAATCCACCACAGCCTGCCATCCGGCTCTATTCTCTCAAGCCGATCTACGTCCCGGCCTGGATTCTCAGCAGTGACCAGCGGTCTATCTTCTCTTATGAGTTTTCTAAAGGAGAAAGAGTGGGCGGAAAAGAAGTTTATGTGATCGAGGTCAAGCCGAGGATGTCTGAAAGCGGAGACCTTAAGGGCGGAAGGATCTGGCTGGACAAATCGAGCTATCGAGTCCTCAAGGCCGAGGTGAGAACCACGCTTTTGCCAGGCTGCGAACCGTTCCTTCACGAATGCGCGATGAATCATTGGAAGCCCCTATTTACGAGCATTCATTATTATGAAATTGAGAAAAACGGGATTCTCTATCCAAGCCGATCCGTAATCCGTATCGAATATGACAAGATGGTTAGCCCCAAGCGAGATGTCAAATACTCGGCCAATATTCGCTATGGCCGGTATAGGTTCTTCACCGTCGAGACGGAAGCGGGGATCCGGGATTTAGAGTAGCTCAAGGCGCCCCTCCCCCGAGTCGATGCGCCTGAATCAATTGAAATTCATTGCCCGGCGATGAAACGGTCCGGGGAGAGCGCCGTTCCAGGGAAGGCCGTTTGGAGGTGGACATCAGCGGTTACGAGTCTGACCCCCAGGTCTTTGGCCAGGCTGACGAATTCAGCGTCATAGGCCGAGCAGGGTGCCGAGGCCGCGAGGCGGAGCACCTCCGGAGAACGCACGGCATACTCGTGTCCGGCCATCATGGTTTCGGCGGCCCCGGCGATCTCAACGGCATCCTCTATGCCGAGACAGCGCTTTCCGATGCATTTCGCGAGGACACTCCGGAATTCGCTCCGCCAAAGAACGGGCGCCGCCCACTGAGGGTCCTTGGCAAAGACCTGCTCGGCCGTTTCGCTGCAGCTGCCATTGATGAAAAAGTAGGCGATAAGGTTCGTATCAACGACGATCAAGGCCGGCCTTCCTTTTTCGCCCGGCCGATGAAGTCTTCATCGAGCACGACGCCTTTTGTCTTCTCCCTGAAGACGCGTGCGGCCGCGATTATCTTCTCAGGGTGAATGGGGTGGGCCACCAGGACTTCGTCAAATATCGAGATGATCTCGCTATTGATGCTGCGCCGGTTTCTATCGGCCCGTTTTTTCAGCTTGTCATAAAGATTCCCGGGGATGTTCTTGACGGTGATGGCGATGCTCATGGAATCCGCCTCTTGGTTGCGATATGGTTCCATTTTGGTTCCTTCCATGCCAAATGTCAAGGCCGGGCGGGCTCATCAGAGCCGCCGCATGATGATATACGCATGGCACTCTCCAAGCGTCTCACTTCGTGCGCCGCTAAAGGGCGCGTCGGCTCTTTTCTCCTTTGATCCGGATTTGACCGCCGCGGACGATTTGATTAGGATGATGTGAGGCGCATGTCCAACCAAGAGAAAATCCTCCGCTCGATCGAACTCCTTAAGGAGATCGGCTACCGGACCGATTCCATCTGCGCCATCAAGCACGTCCCCGCCCAGGAGGGGAAATACCGTGAGTATCCCGACGGCGTCCATCCGGCCCTGCGCGAGGCCCTGGGGCAGAAAGGCTTTCACCGGCTCTATTCCCACCAGCGGTCCTGCTGGGACGCTCTCCAGGAAAAGAAAAACGTGGTCGTCGTGACGCCCACCGCGTCCGGAAAAACGCTCTGCTACAACCTCCCGGTCCTCGACGCCATCCTCAAGGAGCCGTCCAGCCGGGCCCTGTACCTTTTCCCGACGAAGGCCCTCTCCAACGACCAGCGGGCCGAACTCGACGACACGAACGCCCTCCTTCCCGAGGAGATCCGCGTCTTCACCTACGACGGAGACACTCCCCAGGACGCCCGCAAGGCCATCCGGGCGCGGGGCCACATCGTCCTCACCAACCCCGACATGCTCCACGCCGGGATCCTCCCCCACCACACGAAGTGGATCAAGCTCTTTGAAAATCTGAAGTACGTCGTCATTGACGAGCTCCACAGCTACCGGGGCATCTTCGGCAGCCACCTGGCCAACGTCCTCAGGCGCCTGCGCCGGGTCGCCCGCTTCTACGGCTCGGACCCGCAGTTCATCCTATGCACGGCCACGATCGCCAACCCGGCCGAGATGGCCGAGAAGATGATCGAGGCCCCGGTAACCCTCGTCGAGGACAACGGCGCCCCGCGGGGCGAGAAGTACTTCATATTCTACACGCCGCCCGTCGTCAACGCGGCCCTGGGCATCCGGAAGTCCTACGTCAACGAGTCGCGCCGCGTCGCCTCGATCTTCCTGAGGAACGGGCTCCAGACGATCGTCTTCGCCGGAAGCCGCCTGATCACCGAGGTCCTGCTGACCTATCTGAAGACCGATATCGAAACCGACATCCAGAAAGAGGGCCTCATTCGGGGCTACCGGGGCGGCTACCTCCCGCTCGTGAGGCGGGAGATCGAGAAGGGCATCCGGAGCGGCGAGATCCTGGGCGTCGTGTCGACGAACGCGCTCGAGCTCGGCATCGACATCGGCACACTCGACGTGGCCGTCCTCGCCGGCTATCCCGGGACGATCGCCAGCACCTGGCAGAGGGCCGGACGGGCCGGACGCAAAACGGGGACCTCGGTGGCGGTCCTCGTCGCGACGAGCTCGCCGCTCGACCAGTTCATCATTCACAATCCGGAATACTTTTTCTCCAAGTCCCCCGAGATGGCCCTCATCAACCCGGACAACCTCTCGATCCTCGTCAGCCACGTCGAATGCGCCGCCTTCGAACTGCCCTTCGAGGACGGCGAGAAATTCGGGACGGCCGACATCTCGGGCATCCTCCAGTTCCTCGAAGAGGACAAACTTCTCCACCATTCCCAGGACAAGTGGTTCTACACTTCGGACGCCTACCCCGCAGACGCCGTGAGCCTCCGGAGCA
>Ga0315281_10001177_pt1 | contig 38391 bp, 23 predicted proteins | sample YL17G07_0_MG_FD_204540 | JGI IMG/M metagenome (GOLD analysis project Ga0315281, IMG submission 204540) | Sediment microbial communities from Yellowstone Lake, YNP, Wyoming, USA - YL17G07_0 | ecosystem: Environmental > Aquatic > Freshwater > Lake > Sediment | place: USA: Wyoming | collected...
CCCGATTTGCCATGGACCGTCATGAACTCCTTCTCGGCGACGGTGAAGGACACGCCGTCCAGGACTGCGCTCCTCCCGTTGTACTTCTTGACCAAATCCTTGACCTCGATGACTGCTCCTTCCATGATGCGGATGCGAACCTCCCAGGGCCCTATTAATCTGTCTGTTGCGACGTGCACGAAGAGCCCTTTCTACGAACTCGCATGTCCTGACCTGTGACTCCGCTCTCGATGGAGAAATGTTTGTAGGGCTTCGGACCGCTAGAATCCCGCAGGCAGCTCGCTTGAAGACCCTAGACATCTCTTGGCGTTGGCGATATCGATGTGCACTCCGTTGATCGCGAAGTCTCCGATGTAGCACTGGAATGGAGAGGAGATGGTCCATGTCCCGATATAGATGTAGATGTTGGTGACCTGCCTGTCGCCGAAGATGTCCATCCAGCTATCGAGGGGCTGAAGCAGAGACTTAGTCTCGGCCGGTGCTACTGTCCACCTGCCTTTCGAAACGGTGTCCCTGAACTGCCATTCCGACCATGGCAGGTACCAGCCAAGGTCATATGAGTTGCAGGGATTGCAGGCCAGGGTCTTGCCCTCGGTCAACTTGATAACGACATATGGCTCGACGACGATGCCGCCGCTCTGTAATATGTTGTCTGAGAAGGATATCGATGAGAGTTCAGAGAGCTTCCCGTTGAACTGGACCTTGATGCACACCCAGTCTGTCTGCGATCTGACGCCGACCTGCAGGACATCGGAGCTGTACTCGTAGTTGCCAAGGTATTTCGCGAACGCCGATTGCGTACCAATGTGGATCACGACTGATGGGGCCGCGGTCGTGCTCGACGTCAAAGTCAATACTATGAACACGACGAAGATGAGGCCCGAGTACGTGCTCCACGCCTTCACCTTTCCCTTCCTCTTGCTCGCTATCTTTCTTGCGAGTCCGCTCTGGAATTCCATGTCTAACACCCTTTGGCTTTCGAAGGTGCGGCCGTTCGAGCGTGTCTCGTGAGGTAGAGACTAGAACGCTTGAGAACGGTTCAGTGCATCCCGTTGGATGATATAATTGCTATCCTTTATATAATTTTCCGAGATTGGATTGTCGGACGCGCTGGTGAAAGAGAAATCCGAGCTCATTTCTAGCGCTCAGGATTGTGGACCACTGGCGTCTTCAATCTCCTAAGCCTCATCATCCTGTTGGGATTCTCTTGAGCTTCTTGGAGGACCTGCTCCGCCTCCTTTGGCATCTGTTGCAGGAACTTCGATACCCTGATGTTCCCGAGCCCCTTCACGATGTGCGACTCGCCGTTGATCCTATAGAACACCATGTTGCCTCGTCTAGGCAACGCTTCGACCGCTCCCGTCCTAACGAGCTTCTTGACGACCTTGTGCACGGTCGGCCTCGATAGTGTGCATCCTTGTGATATCTCCGTTATGTTGAAATCCATGTCGAAGTTGTCCATGAGATGCTCAAGGACTCTTAGTTCGCATGTATCTCCAAACACGCCCTCGAACGGCAAACCTGAGTTTCTATTGGACGGCAGTCTAAACTCCCCCGCGTAGAGATCGGTAAGGCGCTAGGTGTCTAAATACCTTTCATTCGAGTTTGACACCAATGTAAAGACCGGATTACTGTTCGCCTACTGACTTTCAGAGTTGACGGTTCGAGGCCGTTCCGAATCGGGTTTGCGTACATCAGCCGCCTTTACTCCCCAAACCCAGGTTCCTATGGACTCTGTAACGGGTATTTGGGCTGCAGTATCTCAAGCATTCCCGGTTGCGATCTTACCTTTTTCTAGCAACGTTTTTGACTCTTGACATGCATTAGCATGGCAGGGGGAAGACGGTGAGACAGTTCAACGTTTTCGTGGAAGACCGCATCGGTGAGCTAGCTCGCGTGACAGAGGCTCTCGCACAGAGCGCGATCAACATCCGGGGGCTTGCGACGGACAGATACGGGGCGAGACCCGCGGTGAAAGTGGTTACCGATGATGAGGCCTCCACCAGAAAAGCCCTCAAACGAGCGGGTCTTGAGTTCGAGGAATCGGAGGTAATCGTAATCGACCTCATAGATCGGCCTGGAGAAGTGGCCAAGGTCGCAAGAAGAGCTGCGATGGCGGGAATGAACATAGACTCTGTCTTCTTGATCGGGAAGAAGGGCACTCCAGCCGCGCTGGCCTTGGTCACGAGGAACCCGGAGAAGGCTATGGAATTCCTGAAAGGGAACTCCTGAGGTCACTCTTTCTTCTGGGCTCCCAGCTCGCCGGAGCGCTTCGACGCGACCTCTACGGCGTCGATGAGCAGTGCCTTGAGGCCGTTTCTTTCTAGCGAGTGCAACGCGCTGATTGCCGTACCGCCAGGCGAGGTCACAAGGTCCTTGAGCTTGGCTGGATGCTCCTTCGTCTCCTGGATCAGCTTCGAGGATCCTATTAGCGTCTGGATCGCCAGGATGTTGGCGATATCCCTCGAGAGCCCGACCTTTACCCCAGCATCGGACAACCCTTCCAGTATCTGAAAGACATACATCGGACCGGTGCCGCTCAAGCCTGTCACGGCGTCCATGAGCTCCTCCTCGACGTCGACAACTATCCCGACCGATTCGAGAACGTGCCGCGCAATAGCTAGATGCTCGGCGGTCGCGTATTTGCCCGGGCATATCGCTGTTGCCGCTTCTCGCACGATAGCTGCTATATTGGGCATCGCCCTGATTACCGGCAGGTCTCGGCCGGACTTCTTCTCGATGTAGGATGTGGTCACTCCGGCGGCGACTGAGATCACAAGCTTGGTGTCCTTCAGCGCCGGTTTGATCTCATCGAGAACATGCCCTATTATCTGAGGCTTGATCGAGAGGATGATAACATCTGCCCACTGTGCAGCCTCAAGGTTCGAATGAGATCCTTTGACGCCGTTGGCGATTGCCTTGGCGCTTTCGAGTTTGTCCTTCAGGGGCTCCGCGATCATGATGCGCTCAGGTGTGGCCCACTTGGTCTTCAGGATGCCCCTGGCCAGGGCAATGCCCATGTTGCCTCCACCTATGATCGCGATCTTCTTGCTGTCCATCTCGGTATCCTCTAGTGCAAAAGAGCCACATAGCCCTGTCTATTTAGTTTACAGCGTACAAAGATGAACGTTGGCGAAAGAGCTGGCATGAGCACAGGCGGCGTCGCTCTGGATTGCATTCTAGGGCGAAACCCTGAGCCAGAGATGGACCTCGCGATAGAAATTCTGAGTCAGTTCCTGTCCCTGAAAGTACAACAGGAACTGCAGCTTCCACTGGCCCGTCTGAGAGACGCTGAAATTGAAGGTCTGGTTGTAGTACTGGAGGTGCTCGAGGGAGAAGTTCTGGGCGATGCCTTCATACGGTGCAAGAGCCTGCGTGCCGTTCCAGTTGATGGTCCACTGAGCGACCGAGAAATTGTAGTTGGTTGTGTTGGTCAGGACAATGACAAGGGTGTAGTTCTTCAGCTCGTGCTCGAACGATTTCACGCTCAGGAGTACCCGCTTCTCTTCCCCAACGGTAATGTTCCTCGGGTAGTCCGTCGCCATACCTCCTGGGCCAAGGATCGCCAACTGGGTGAACCTCTCTCCAACCCTCGGAATCGCGATTGCCCATGCGAGCACCACGACTGACGCGACCAGCATCACAGCGATGCCGACCGTGAGCAGTTTGTCGACGAGGGGCATCCCCCTGAAGTCCAGTTCGAAGTTGATGACTATCGCGAACCGTTCGTCCAGCGGGAGCCTCGTCCTGCGGTACCAGGCGACTCCGGAAACGGCTAAGATGAATGCCGAGATCGAGGCCATAATCGGATCGAGCCTGATGCCAAACGGGGTGAAGTTGAGCGCGAGCCCGATCAAGGGGACGATTGCAATGCTTAGGCCGAAACTCAGTGCGACCCTCTCTATGCCGTCGATCTGGTCGTTCTCGGGGAACAACGCCGCGGTCGCGACATATCCGGGGATGAACAGGAGGAATATGAGCCCGATCGTCTGCCTGAGGACGCTGTGAGGCCATAGCAGAACCAAGGCGACGAGAGTGAGCGCCAGAAGGATGCAGACGATGAGGTCATCGGGCCTCTCTCTGATTTCCAGGTGGAATCTACGAGGTCGTCCGCCGCCTTTGGTCTGGGTTGCGCTCAAGGAATCGGAGACAAGAACCGGGTTCCAATATTTGAAAGCTGTCGGGAGCCGTCATTCGACTGGCCAGTATCGGATACAAGGCATTTTCTCCGCCCTCGCGAGTCTATTATATCGCGAGTATGATGACGTTGGAGCGGAAACCGTGTGGTGCACAGTTGCTGATATCTGAAAAGATCTTCCTCGGGATGTTCGTCTGGACGATCGTTTCGGTGCTGATCTCCATATCTGCGGGAATAGAGGTGCTCCTGACATTGGAGGTCATCGGGCTGCTCGTGGCACGCGAGCTGACGGACAGCTTGCTCACACGGGAGCTCAGGGACAGGATGGACTTTTTCATCTATGCGGGGCTTTTCCTCTTCATGGTCGTCGTGGTCAGAAGAATATGGCTCGTGCTTTCCTAGGCCTTCTTCTGGATGCTCTCCGCGTGCCTGATCCTCTCCGTCACGGCGTACTTGATCAGACCTGGACGCCAGGCTGGGTGTGCGGCGCTGACCTCCTCGACGACCTCCTCCGGGCTCCTGGTTTTGGGAGAGGGTTCCTTGCTGCGGATGGATAGCACTCTGCCTATTGAGATCGACCAGAGCCAGCGAGCCCTTTTTGCCGTCCAGGCCACAGCATTCTCAACGATGTCTGTGGAGACCCACAGGGCCAGAACGAAAGCCGCAGCGATCAGTAGTACCTTCGCATTCGTCGGCACTTGGCCTGTGAACCTTGTCGTGACGGAGACCGGATCCAGGAACTCCCTATGGCTTTCGTCGAAGTAGACTGTCGATCTGCCGGTGCACATCAGGGTCACAAGGTTGTCCGCAAAGACCCCGTTATCCATGTAGTCGCGCATCCCATTGATGAGCACGCTCGGGTCGGATAGGAGCAGAACGGAGCCTAGTCCGAGCCGTTCGCGTGCGATCACTGGAAACGGCCCCTGAGGCTCTCCGGGGTCCTGGATCCTATTGTTGTTCGTGTCGAGCCAGCTGGCCACACTTGTCGAACCGATGACTTCTATCGTTGTGCCGTTCTTCACGATTGTTGAGGGGTAGTTCAGCAGGAGTGAGGTGACGTTCACCGTCAGCGGGTCCTGGATCAGGTCGAAGCAAACGGAGAATTCCGGCTTCTTCTCGAACGAGAGGTCTATGACAAGCTTTCCTGAATATCTCGACGCCGCACCCATCCTCTCAAGAAGGGTGTTCCCCGTCCCGAAGTCATCCGCCAGGACCAGCATACCGCCTCCCCTGACGAAATCCCCTACCAAGACGCCGTCGGTGGTGGAAAATGGTCTCGAAGGTCCGATGATCGCGAGTGCAGTCGTGGTCGAGTCTAGGGAAAGCTCGTTCAGGTTCATCTGGGCTACGGTGATGTCCGTTCCTGTGGTTCTTGCCTGGAAGCTGGGGACGAACTTGCCTAATCTGTATGTGGATACAGCGAGCCCGCTTGTGCCGTTCCACCCTGAATTGAAGATCGAGAAATCAGTTGTTGTTGAAACAACTGGTGATACCATGCTCACGGCGAGGAATGCGACCGCTGCGACCATGACCATAGCAGCAATGTATCCCCTTCTGATGCTAGACCGCACTCGGTGCCCCCCCTCTTGATTCGCCCACGATACGGGAGACATCTGTTGTCATGCGGACTGCTTCGTCTTCTGAGAGACGGGAACCGGAGTACATCGCCTTCTCGAACAGCTCTGTTACACGCTGGACATGGGTTCTTGAATATCCTATCGATTGAAGGAAGCTTGCGAGCTCTCTGTGCGTCATGCTTTCTGGAATCGCAACTCTTCTCTTCCTCCTGAGGAACCCGAGAAGTCTGTTGTAGTACTGCACAACCATCTCATTGGGATCGAATGGGCCCAGTGGCCTGGTGCCGGCCTCGAGCGCGAAATCGTCAATACCGGGGCCTTTGCGCGTTGCTGGTACAGGCTCGAGCTCTGGCACTCGGCCCAAGTCCAGCTTCTTCTTCTCGGCGCGGCTCCTCCTTGCCTGCATGGTCTTGATCGACACGCCGACCGCCAGAAGAACGAACAACCAAGTGTAGTACGCACTCTCTCCGAAGAAGAGATAGGGGATGGTGGTTGCAGGACCTGTGTCCCAGCCAGGGATTCCGGGGAAGAACGGATATTTCACCTGCGTTGGAGATATTATGATGAAGCTCTCGGTGGCCTCAGAGTACCGCCACATGATCTCCCTGTGGATGAATGCCGCTCTGAGCTCGTGTGCTCCCTTCGGCAGGTTTGTGGATGGGATCGAGAACGCGAACATGCCGTTTGCACCTGTGGACGCGTTGGTCCTTTCCACTCCGTCGATGAAGAGCGTTATGACCTGTCCTTGCATGGGAGTGGATCGATTTGCGAAAAGCGACCCGTTGCCAACAATCTGGTATCCCTCGCCCAGGCGCTCTGTGAACATGCGCAGGTACAATCTGGTCGGGATGTTGACCGTGATGACGACCTGCCGAGATTGACTTGAGGCGTAGGAGAGTACACCCGAATACGATGCGGATACAGAATGCACTCCAAAGCCTATGTCTGGCGCAAGCCATGTGATGTTCGTCGTGCCGCCAGAGTCAGTTCGAAGAGTGACGGATTCAGTATCTCGAACAAGGATTATCTCCGCATCAGGGATCGAAAAACCCTTTGAGTCCTTCAAGGCGACTGATACTGAAGTGCTTTGGTTGAGCGCCAGGAGCGTTCTGGATGCCGAAATCGTGAGGGTTGTCGGAATTCTCGAGACCGTGATTGTTACTTCATCAGAGCTTATGTTTTCGTATGGGGTTTGCGTCCGAGCGACGAGTACATGGTTTCCCAGCCATCCTGCGTCTGTGGGAATCGTGTAGGAGAATCCGAAGGATCCGTCTGTCCGGGTCGTCACCTCAGTGAAATTACTGTCGTCCATGATTATTGTGATTTGGCGGTCTGCGATGAAGCTGCCGTTTAGGAAGAGGTAGCCTCCGCAGACGAGGTCATCTTCGAGATACAGGCTGGCGTCAGCGACCCAGAGTACGAGAAATGGCCTAACGTCACCCCAGTTCACGTCGTTGTGGACGATCTGATCTATCTGCACGATTATGACATGAAGCAGGTCTCTCAGTCGCTCAATGAGCGCGGTGAGGTTATTGTCCGCGAAGGGCTGTGTATTGTCTAGCGTGAGTTTGGTGATTTGGTCAGCTGCGATAAGCATTGCGTCTATCGTGTTGTTCATTGATCCAATGAGCGAGTAGACGATCCTGATCTCCTCCAGCGCGTATGCCAGATCTGCATCACTCAGGTTTTCAAGTTGTGAGAGCGACACTACATCGTCTCTAATTCCAAGGAGAGTCTGCTCCATACCGGAGAATGATCTCTCGCCGGAGTAGATGTCCTCGAACGGAGGCAGGAGTCTTGAGAGGTTGTCGTAGCTTTCCGCAATGTCCTTGATTTCCCCGACAAGCTGTCCAGCGGGAACAAGCACCCTGCCTATGATGTCGAGGTACTGGTTTGCGTCATCCACCTTTTCCTCGTAGAAGAATGTAAGTGCGTTTTCAGATGCCCTCACCGAGGAATTGAGCATCGCAATGATCATGGACAGATCTGAGTTCGCAAGCTCGAAGTTCTCGTGAGGTATTTCAGCCGTTGCGTTTGTGGGGAGCCCTGCCAGCAGAAAGAGCAAAGCGAGTGCTGCCATCAGCAATCGGGTGATGACTGGGTTGCTTCGGTGGGAGAGCCCGAGCATCGACCGTTGAACAACTGTAGCCTCTTATAAAACCGTTGCTCAAAGAGCCAGCTGGTCTGTGGTTACCATTCGCGGAGGGCGAGAGTGAAGACCACGGTATCCTGGGAGTTGTCAACGCTCTCCACCTGGACCATCTTGCCTGTTGCTTTCGCAGCTGCTGTGAGGAGGCAAGAGCAGCCGATGCACTGTGCTCTTCTGCAGGTATCTGGCTTCTCCCTTCTGATGGTCCTGCAAGCATCGAGCAGTGAGGCATATTCGATGCGAAGGATCGTCCTGTCATCCCTTTCTTTGAAGTGAAAATCTTCAAGCACGCCGAGTCCGTGCTTAAGGATCTGGAGCATACCCTCTGCAGCCTCGAGTCCTGCGTCTGCGAGGGAAGTCGCCAATTCAGCCTCGATCCTGTTCATCAATTCTAGGCCGGAGGGTTCGAGCAGAAGCCCCGGGGTCGAGCCGTCCTTGCCCGGAGAGAGCACCAAATCGTCCGAGAGCGCACTTGGAGGTACAGCGAGATTCGCGGATGCGGGAATGAACATTTTCTCCTTAGTCAGTCCGTGTCTCGCAGGAAGATATGAGGAATTGCCTGCGATGGAAAATCCGCTTATCATTTCATCGGCCGTCCTAGCAGCTCCTATCATCTGTGATTCCGAGATCGTTCTCGGAGTGCTTGGTTCTCTTAGAACGAAGAGCCCAAAGACCCCTACGAAAAGCATTCCTATCGACGAGACTAGATAGGTGTCTCTTTGATCTCCGAGGGTCGCCAACCTGTTTTGGAGAATGGGATCGTTCGTCGAGCCAATGTTGCTGATTTTGCCTTGAGCGTCAAGCGCCATGAACAATAGAATGGCGCCCACAATAACCAATGAGAGTCCGAAGATTCTTCCGGTTCCCAGGTGAATCGTCCGTCCGAGGATCTTGAGCTCCATTTCGAGGCGCCTCTTTCAGACACCGAACATCAACCTCACATTTGTATGTTGCCTGTTGCTCATACTATGCGCGCTAGATAGTATGCTTATTTTTTCACCAAGGCGCGGGCGCTCGAGTCGCATTTCTCGTTTTGAGAACGGTACAAAATCCGCAGAAAAATGCATGAAATTGTCTCGAAAGGTGCACAATTTCGTTGATTGAGTCAGTAGTACTGGTCAGTGCAAAGTTTAATATTCAATATCTCGTTTCCCCAAATCAGCGCCTAGGCCTGTCCGCGTTTGTGCAATGGATGCACTTCAACGCTTAGGGGGGATGGTGCGCTTACCGCCTTACGAGAGGGGAGGTAAACCGAATGTCAACTAGCGAAAGCAACGCAACTAGGAATGTTGGAAATGTAAGCAAGAGCCTCGTTCGGCTAATTTCTGTGCTGGTCGTCTTCGTGATGGTCTCAACGTCAGCGGTGGCGTTGTTGTCCCACGCCGAGGATGTTCCGGCGATTTGGCCTTCGAGCGATGTGTATGCAGCTGGCGAGACCGTTGTCATCTTGGGCAGCGGTTTCGTGAAATGGGTTCCCGTGACAATAACGCTGGAACATCCTGATATTGTGACAAGGACGTTCACGGAAACTCCGGATATGTATGGAAATTTTGTGTTTGACAATTACGTCGCAGAGGAAGTTGCTTATGCGACTTCAGTCAAGGTGACAGCGACTCAAGTACTGCAGGAAGGAGACCGAATAGCCACAACGGAGTTCTGGGATCCGCCAACTTTCCTCGCGGCTTATACACTCCAACCTTTCACGCACTGGACTAAGGGAGATATCAAGGGATACTTCGAAGGCGACAGCGTTCCAATGAATCTGACTCTCGACAAGAAGCACCTCGACAACGCCGACACCGTTGTTATCATACTCGCTTTTGACATGATAGATCCAGATGGTTCGCAGGTAGACGATGTCAATCTGATAGACTTCCTCACGAACTATAGTCTGCAGCCTCCAGCAGCGCCATTCAATACACTTGGCCCTACTGACGAACCATTCTCCGTGGGCTCTCCGAGTGAGGGCTATTTGAGCGATGTCGCGCGACTTGACGATTACTACAACGCGAGCAGCCACAGAACAGAGATGTGGTGGACACTCACGTTCCACTTCTATCCCGATGTGGACCTCGCTAGAATTCGCTTCGGCGCTCATTTGGCAGTGACCGATCTCTCGATCCCGAAGCTTGGCGCATCGTATGCTCCGGGTGAGTCACTGCATGCGAGAATACAATACATGGATCCAGAAGGCGACAAGGGCAACCGTGACGTTCCGATCTCAGTCGGCATCAGCAGACCCCCCTGCATGGAGCTGGACAAGAGCGTTACACCGACCCTTGTAACGGATCCCGATCAAGTCATCACGTACACAATTGACTGGGTGAACTGTGGTCAAGCGGATGCGTCATGTGTAGTCCTGTGGGATAAGCTTCCATGGATCGTCGACTTGGTCCCTGACTCGTTCCTCTTCTGGACTGACGATGGGACGCCGGAGCCAATAATCGGGCCCGAGCCGACAGCATATGGCTTCACGTGGAGCATTGGAAATTGGCCAGGCAGCGACAACGGTGGACCGATTGTCGGTCACCTGCAATTCCAGGTCACGCTCAACGACTTTGTGCCTGGATGTTACAACAACACGGCGTACCTGAGCTTCACTGATTCACACAGCGGATGGTACCCGACGTTAAACGCGACTGCGAAATTCTGCATCATCTCTCCGCCTTCGATTACGGTCGAGAAGAGAGGTCCCAAGTACGCACATGTCGGAGACACTATAACGTATATGTATGTTGTAAACAACACCGGCCTGCTCGATCTGTTCCATGTCGACGTGACGGACAACATCACCGGAATTGTTGCGAGCGACATAACAATACTCGCGGGGCAGTCGGTGCCGCTGACTAAGACTTACACTGTCAAGGCATCCGATCACGACCATCTGTTCAATATGGTCACTGCAACGGGAAAGGACAAGTGGGGTCGATCAACCTCCGACACGGATGATTGGGAAGTCGATATACTACATCCCGATATCCAAGTTGACAAGACGGTGAAGCCAGGGTGCGGGATTGTTAATGAGACTGTCGTGTACAAGATCGTCGTGACCAACCCGTCAAATGACACGACCCTCTACAATCTGACTGTTGATGATCCGACGCTTGGAGGGCACTGGAGCTTGGCAGAGCTAGGGCCTCTTGATACTTGGACGATATCCCCGGTGACACACAAACTGAAAGTCTCCGACAAGGACCCGTTCGAGAACATCGCCACGGCCGCTGGGGAGGACCTGCTCCACAAGTCCGTCTCTGCGAAGGACAACGCCTCAGTTGATATCTACCACCCAGATGTGGTGATAACCAAGGAGTCGAACAAGACCTGTGCCGAGCCCGACGAATGGATCGGCTACTGGATCAACGTGACGAACCCGAGTCCAGACACAGATCTCCTGGTAAAGGTCTACGACGACATGTTCGGTGGACTGTTGTACACTGGGACGATAGGTCATGGGGTGACTATTCCCATCGGTTTCTATAAGAAGCAGGCTCCTGGGAACATGGAGTCCCTTCCAAACACAGCGACAGCAAAAGGCTGGGATCCGCAGGACCATTATGTGGAGTCTAAGGTAACCGTCACTGTGAAGATATATCACCCCGGAATATCGATCACAAAGGAAGCGAACAAGAGCTGCGCTCAAGAGGGCGAGGGGGTTCTGTACTACATCAATGTCACAAACCCAAGCGCCGACGCTGTGATGCATGCTGAGGTCTGGGACCTGATGTTGGATGATGAAGAACCTCTGTTTGATGGCAATATTCCGACTAGCACAACAATCCCGCTAGGACCTTTCAAGTACACAGTCCCTGAGGACTCCATCTATGTCAACAACACTGTGCATGTGAATGCTTGGGATGTGCAGCTCCACCACAGGTATGCAAATGCCAGCTGGAGCATATTGGTCAACCACCCGGGCATTGAGATCACTAAGCAAGCTAACAAGAGCTGCGCGATGAAACTCGAGTGGGTCCACTACTACATCAATGTCACAAACCCGAGCCCGGATGTTGCGATGTATGCTGTTGTTTGGGACAAGCTGATTGACCCAGATGATCCATTGTGGGAAGGCAGCATCGGCATTGGGAAGACACAGCCAATCGAGAGCAACTACCAGGTACCTGAGGGCGTTCTGTGGGTCAACAACACAGCTAGCGTCGTAGCGAACGACTATCAAGGACACATAAGGACGGCTGCGGCGAACTGGTCGGTTGACGTTGTGCACCCGGATGTCGAGATCACGAAGGAGGCCAACAAGAAGTGCGCGGGCTTGAATGAGGAAGTAACATACTACGTCAATGTCACGAACCCTGCTACGGCCGATGTTTGGCTGAACGGGACCGTGTACGACGAGATGGGCGGGGTAGTGACTCAGCTTACAACCTTCACGAACCTAATGCCGGGCGTGACGCTTCCGCTCACCTTCAAGCACACGGTCAATGACAACGACCCCACGGTCATCGAGAACCACGCATGGGTAGTGGCTACAGACCATCAGGGCCATCCTGTCCGTGACGATGCTTACAAGTCTGTCGACTTCCTGCACCCGGGGATTGAGCTCACTAAGACCGCGGACAAGAGTTGTGCCGCGGTCGATGAGTCAATCACCTTTAACATTACCGTGGAGAACCCGGAATGGACTGACGTTGAGATGACAGCCCATGTTACAGACGAGATGCTGAACTTTGACCAGACTGTGACCTTGGCAACTGGCAAGAGCTGGTCCTGGGACATACCGTACACAGTTACCGGCAATGAGGGCACGGGAACTAACTTCACGAACATCGCCAAGGTCGATGCATGGGACTACCAGGGCCATCATGTGAATGGTAGCGCTCTGTGGGACGTTGACATCCTGCACCCAGACATCATGATAACGAAGACGGTCAACAAGCCGCTCGCTCATGAAGGCGACACGGTGACCTACACGATAGTGGTGTCCGTTCCCGGAACCGCAGATGTCGCGATGAGCGGCAACGTGACCGATCCGTTGATCGGATTGGACGAGTCGTTCACAGACATCGCGCCTGGGTACTCACAGAGCTGGACGCAAGACTACGTGATTCCGGAGAAAGTCGATGCGGTTGACAACATCGTCAAGGTGATCGCAGAGGACTACCAGGGCCACAATATCACGAAGACGGCAACTGCCCATGTGACGGTTCTGAGGCCCGATATTCAAGTGACGAAGGAAGGGCCGGAGTACGCCTATGCTGACCAGACTGTAACGTACAACTATACAGTGACCAACTCGGGCAACTGCGACTTGTTCAATGTGTCATTAGATGATGTACCGCTCGGCCATGTCGTGGTCATTCCTGTTCTCCTGAAGGGCGAGACTAAGAGTGGCAACTACACTGGCAAGATACCCGCAGGTCCAGGCACCTTCACCAACACTTTGACTGCGACGGGCGAGGACCGGTTGCACATGCTGGTCGATAACAGCACTGACTGGACGGTGAAGAAGTACATAACTGTCAAGGGGTACAAGTACGAGGATCGGAACGTGAACCAACTCAATGACACGGGCGAGCCAGGGATAGTCAGCTGGCCCATAGTGCTCACAGGTGTTGATGAGGATGGCCCCATCAGCTTGTCGAAGCTGACGGGTTCTAATGGGTACTTCGAGTTCACCGGACTCAAGATCGGAACATACAATCTGTCCGAGATCGTCTTGACAGGCTGGGTCAACATCACGAACTCCTCATACCTGCCAGTATACCTCGGCAGCGGTGCAGTCTACAGAGGCGATTTCGGCAACATGCCAACTGGCAACATCACCGGCCACAAGTGGTACGATCTGGATATGGATGGCATGTACGATACTGGTGAGCCGGGGCTGCCAGGCTGGACGATCATGATATACGGAGAGGACGTGACTGGCGGGATCGTCGACACGTCAACCGTGACGGGTCCAGATGGGTTCTACATTTTCACGGGCCTATATCCAGGGGATTACTTGATCTCTGAGGATATTGACAGCCAGCCAGACTATTGGGCAACTGGTCCGTTGACGATCCCAGTGGACAACTCAGACGCTCAAGAGCCATTCAATATCACCGGTGTCGACTTCTTCAATGCGAAGTTTGGAAGCATATATGGCTACAAGTGGCTCGACTGGGATTACATGAATGGCCTGAAGGACGGGTTCGAGCCGTTCCTGTCCAACTGGACGATCTGGATTGAGGGCGTCACTGTAGACTACGGTCCATTCTCGACAAAGACGGATGAGAACGGAACCTACGTCTTCAGCGGCCTCAAGCCTGGAGTCTACAGGGTCTGGGAGGAGCTGCCAGAGGGCTGGACCAACTCGACCCTGACTCCGACCGAGTACACATGGGTCGAGGTCGAGGAGGGCAGGTCTACGGGCTGCATCAAGTTCGGCAACCTCATGTGGGGCTCGATCAGCGGCTGGAAGTTCCTCGACTGGAACCTCAACGGTGTCAGGGATGCAACCGAGCTGGAGCAGCAGGGCATAGCTGGGTGGAACATCACCCTGACGGGGACGCTGAACGACGGCTGGAACACGCCAATCGAACCGCGGTACACCCACACGAACGCGGCAGGCGAGTGGTCTTTCGATCACCTATATTCTGGATCATATGTGGTCACTGAGAACAGTACGGAGAACTGGTACCACACTGGACCAGTATCGAGGCCGTTCAAGATAGTCGAGATCTACCCGTTCTACGGCGCCACGGTGGTCGATTGGACGCTTGTGTCAGCGACCCAAACGCGGGAGGTCAAGTTCGGCAATGTCCCGCTGACATGCTTCTACGGCTACAAGTTCGAAGACCTGAACATGAATGGTGTCTGGGATCCGAACGAGCCGGCGGTGTCGGAATGGGAAATCAATGTGACGGGCCACCTGAACAACCCGCCGTACTACACCGAGATCAAGCCGATATTGAGGTGGACGGACGAGAACGGCTTCTGGGCGACATGCTACATCATGCTTCCAGGAACATACCGTATTGCTGAAGTAATGGAGAATGGCTGGCAGGCGACCACCGTCCCGTACTATGACTTCACGATCCCAGTGTCGTTCGAGCCGAAGAGATACAACTTCACCTTCGGAAACGTGCACTACGGAACGATCACCGGTTACAAGTACGAGGACATGAACGGTGACGGGATCCTGGACATTGGAGATCCGCCGATCAAGAACTGGACGATATACTTGACCGGTCCTGTATCCGCAACCACGACGACAGGACCTGATGGCAAGTTTGAATTCAAGAACTTGCCAGCGGGAACATACAAGGTCACCGAGGAGATGAAGGCCGGCTGGGGTTCGACCAATGGAACCACATCCTACACAAGGTACCTGTCACCAGGTCAGAATCTCGTGCTCCCGGCGTTCCTGAACGGCAACAAGACCTACGTCTGGGGCTACAAGTTCGATGACCTGAACGGAAACGGCGTCTGGGACAAGGACACAGAACCGGGTCTCGGAGGAATAAGGATCGAGATGATCTGGGACCAGGACCCGACAGTCTACAATACCACTACCGATGACGATGGCTACTGGGAGTTCAAGGACCTGATGCCTAGCATGTTCTACTATGTGTACGAGGTTGTGAATCTCTCCTTGTTCATGCCGACTAACCAGACATGGGAGATCTTCGAGCTACTGTCCGGGACACCTCACCAGGTGCACGACTTTGGCAACTTCCAGAGAGCAACCATAACCGTCTTCAAGTTCGAAGACATCTGCAGCGATGGCTACTACGACAAGGGTATCGACAACCCGCTGGAGAACTGGAGTTTCGAACTCTATTGGTACGATCCGGTTCTTGAGGACTGGGAGTATGTCGGGATCAACAAGACTGGAACCGACGGCAATACGACGTTCTATGTCTGGATGCCGGGACTCTACAAGGTCGTCGAGGTCGTCAAAGATGGCTGGAACGCGACCACATTCACAGTCCAGGGCGTCGAGGTCGTCTCGGGCCATGCATATCCGGGCGTTCTCTACTTCGGCAACTTCAAGTGCGTCGAGATAACGCTCTTCAAGTACGATGATGTGAACAGCAACGGCGTGTACGACAACGATGATGAGCCTGTGCCGGGCTGGACGTTCTACCTCGATTCCAAGTACGGACAGCAGCATCTGAATGTCACGACCGGCGAGAACGGAACGGTAACGGTGAAGTTCTGCAGAGCCGACTTGTGGCATATCTACGAGAAATACGCCGATGGCTGGTGCGCCGTGAACCCGCTGGGCTATGAAGAGGGCGGATACAGAATCCTGGTTATATCTGGTCATGTCTACAACGTGACGTATCAGGAACCCGAGGAGTACTACCAGTACGACTTTGGCAACTTCCAGTGCGTGAAGATTGAGATCTTCAAGTTCTGGGACAAGTGCAGCAACGGCGCGTACGACTCGAGTTTCGGCGACGAGCCGATAGAGGGCTGGTACTTCTGGGTCTATGACTCGCAGGGCAGCCTTGTTGCGTCGGGCGAGACTGACTCGCACGGCAGGATAAACTTCACTCTCTGCCGCGCAGACACCTACACGGTCGTCGAGGACGACTGGAAGGGTTGGTCTCACATCCTGCCTCTCGGAGGCTACTATGAAGTGCCTATTGTATCCGGAGACGGACCCATCTCGCTGAACTTCGCGAACTACAAGGATGTCATCGTGCCCGTCTTCAAGTACGAGGATGTCGACAGCGATGGCGTGTACACCTGGGGTTTGGACAAGCCATTGCCCGACTGGCACTTCGACCTTGTCCGCGTGGGCGGCTGGACATATAGCGGCGACACGGACGCCAATGGTTGGATCAACTTCACCGTCAACAGGTCCGGCGTATACACTCTGACCGAGGAGGACCGAGACGGCTGGGTCCATATCGACCCTGCAAGCGGCGAGAGAATCCTGACCGTGAAATCCGGGACTGTCGTCCCAACGCAGTACTTCGGCAACTTCGAGAAGGTCACGATAACGGCCTTCAAGTACGACGACATCTTCGCTGACCGCGAATATGATCCAGGACCCTATGACTGGAGCGACAAGCCGATCTCGGGCTGGAGGTTCAACCTGTCAATCTTTAACTGGACCTCTCTTGACTGGGACCTGGTCGCTTGGAACACGACGGATGCCAATGGATACGTCAACTTCACCGTAGACATGGCCGGCTGGTACATGCTCACGGAAGAGGACAGGCCATACTGGTTCCACATCAACCCGTCCGGGAACTCAACTATCTTCTTGGTATGCAGTGGCGACACGTGGCACGAGTACTGGTTCGGCAACTTCAAGATGGGCACGATATTCGGCTGGAAGTGGAACGACCTTAACGGCGACGGCCAGCATCAAGTGGGCGAGCCGGGTCTAGTCAACTGGACTATCTGGGTGCAGTCAGAGGGCGGAGGGTTCTACTGGCTGCAGTTCAACACTACCAATGAGAGCGGCTACTACGAGTTCACTGGCCTGCCGCCAGGAAGCTACACCGTTTGGGAAGTGCCACCAGAGGGACAGACATGTTGGATCCCGACGAACCCGATCGATGGCGTGGTTCACGAGGTGATCATCTGGGGACACACCGTGAGAGAAGTCTCCTTCATGAACTTCAAGAAGGGATGCATCGAGGGCTACAAGTACGAGGATATGAACGGTAACGGCGTCAAAGACCCGGAGGATACAGGCGTCGAGGGTTGGAATATCTATCTCAAGTTGGGTGACGATCTGATCCGCACAAACAAGACCGACGCTAGCGGTCACTACAAGTTCTGTGGCCTCGGGCCTGGCACATACACCGTCGAAGAGGAGCTAAGAAGCGGGTGGAAGCACACGAACGCATCATCGTACACCTTCAGACTGATCTCCGGCGAGAAGCACATGGTGCCTTCATTCCTGAACTTCGAACTTGGGAGCATATGCGGCTGGAAGTGGAACGACCTGAACGGCGACGGGATCTGGCAGAAGGGCGAGGAGCCACCTATTGTTGGCTTCCCGATACACATGATTAAGGACTCGCTGCCGGACCTCACTGAATACACGAACGATACCGGCGCGTTCTGCTTCACGGGACTTGATGCGGAGACTTACTACGTCTATGAGGACCAGGCAGAGGCGTTGGCGTTGGGCTATGTCCCGACGAACACGACTTGGGCAATTGTCATCATGACTTCGGGCCTGCACAAGGTCCTTGACCCGTGGGGGAACTTCATGCTGGTGCATGTTCCCGTGTTCAAGTACGAGGATGTCAACGGCAATGGTCGGTTCGACAACCACGATGTCCCACTCGGGAATTGGACGATCTACCTTCAGATGTGGAACGGAACCGATTGGGTCACAGTGGACGAGAACGTGACCCTTGATGATGGCACCGGTGAGTTCATCATCCGCTCAGGTGGCGACTACAGGCTCGTGGAGAAGGAAGAGTCTGGATGGACTCAGTACGAGCCCGAGGACGGCTATTACGACCTCCTTGACGTGCAGTCAGGAGACCTGTTCGGCGAGTTCCGGTTCGGGAACTATCGCCCGATAAAGGTGGACGGCATCAAGTTCTGGGACTGGAACGTTGACAGGCTCAAGGATGACGCCGAAGGCGGGCTCGCGGATTGGTGGATTTGGGTCAACCGCACGACCGCTCACCCCGACTGGGTGAACGCATCGAAGCAGACCAGCAGCTTGGGCGAGTGGTCAGCGCTTGGCTTGCCCCCAGGAAAATATGTCGTTTCTGAAAGGCTCGAGCTAGCACCAATGCCAGGCTGGGTGCCGACAACCGTGACTCAGTATACTCTCACGGTCGAGAGCGGTGACACGGCGACTGGGCTCAACTTCGGCAATGTCGTCTACGGTGTCATAGAGGGCTACAAGTTCTATGACAAGAACATGGACGGGTACAATGATACGGGCGACGAGCCTGGACTGCCTGGATGGAACATCACCTTGAAGGGCACAGACGACCACAACCAGCCTGTCGATCGTTGGACGACTACCGGCGCTCTAGGAAAGTACCGGTTCGACAACGTGCAGCCCGGTGAGTATGTCATCGATGAGGTCATGCCTGACGACAGCTGGAAGACCACGAACGCTCCGAAGTCCGTTGATGTAAGTGGTGGGATGTCCTACTTCTATGTCAGGGTGGATATCGGCAATGTCCAGTTCGCCAAGATCTACGGATACAAGTTCCTAGACACATACAGCAAGAACTATCCGTACTGGCCCAACGGCATCAAGGATCCGGACGAGGTCGGTCTGCCATACTGGAACATAACCCTCCAGGGCTACACAGATCTGGGTGAGCGGGTTAACCGCTGGACCCTGACCGCGGATGGCCCGGACGAGGAGGACATTGGGAACTACGAGTTCGACAAGGTCCTTCCCGGCATGTACTGGGTCAACGAGACCCTCCTGAAGGGCTATGCGGCCACGAGGCCGATAGCAGTTCTGCAGCCGGTATATGCGTTCCCGCAAGGCCCCGTCGAGATACTGATCTACTTCGCCAACCTCCTGCCGAACAAGGACCCGCAGGTTCCGTTCGCGCTCAACAAGGGCTGGAACCTCTGGTCGACGCCATTGATGGTGAAGAACGGGCTGACGGCGAACAAGCTGGCGACCGCGATCGGCTCGGGCTGCGTGATGATCTCGAAGCTCGACAAGGCCACAGGACACTATGTCTCCTGGATACCTGACTGGAGCGACCCGCTGACCGAGGACTTCACGATCCTCAGGGGCGAGGGCGTGTTCATATACGCCAAGGGACAGGCCACGTTCGTCCTGGACGGCGAGTTCACGGGCACGAGCAGCACCAGCCTGGTCAAGGGCTGGAACCTGATCGGCTGGAACTCCCTTGTCCCGACGACAGCGAGCGCGCTGCTGTCCAAGGTCTCTGGACCTGGAGCCCTGATGATAGTCAGCCTGGATTCGACAGGCCACTATCATTCGTTCATCAAGGGCTGGAGCCTCCCAGAGGAGGACTTCCTGGTCTCTGAGGGCAGGGGATACTTCATCTGGGCCAATGGAACGGCCACAGTCCCGCTCGGATAGGCAAAATATCTTCGATCTAGGCGGCGTTTTTCTTGCCGCCATGCAAAACCTTTAAACTACTTGGTCGACATAGGGCCGGAACACAAAGGAGAGGTAGGTTCCAGTGGACTCTTTCGTTTCCAATCTCAGGATCAATAGATGCGTGTCGATAGTTGCATCCCTGGCCTTCATTCTGACTGCTCTCGCGCTCGTTCCAGAACATGCCGCAGCTCAAGGTTTTCCCAAAGCCGTCATCGGGACAGTGCGTGATCAGGCTGGCACTCCTGTGCAGGGGGCCCTCGTGATCGTCAAAATGTTCGATGGCACGACTGAGAAAGACAGTCAGTCAGCGACTACCAACACGCTTGGACGGTACACTACGACCTTCGGAGATGCAGTGGCCGGTTGGAGGATAGAGGCATCGGCGACCTACAACTCACAAACGGAGACAAACATCACAACCTGCGATGGCGTGGCCACCCAGACTGTAGACATAACATTCCAGTTCGAGATACCCGAGTTCGGGACAATGCTTGGCATGATTGTCGCGGGTCTTGCTCTGGGTATTGTTGCTGTCACTGTCCTCTCCAGGAAGCGTAAGTAGTATCGCCGGACCGAGGAAGTGCCTCTTCGGCACAAACCCCTTCGCTACAGTCTAATTATTGAATCTGAGCGCATCGATTTGAAATATCAGTAATCCCATTGACTATCTAGCCTTAATTATGCACTCTTGGTGATGTGATGTCGATTCCCCCCAGTCGCTCACGCTCCGGCCTAAAGTCGGCAATCGCTGTTCTGTCCATATGCGCAGTAGCACTGATGATTGCCTCCATGATCGTTCCACGGGAAGCGGGCGCGGCCCCCAACTATCCAAAGGTGGTAAGGGGTTACATCTGGGATTCTGCGCATAGTCCGGTCAACAATGCCCAGGTGACCGTCCAGAGCGTGAATGGCACGACGGTGATCGATACGCAAACGGACACCACCGATGCCACAGGCTACTACTCGGTAACCTTTCTGGTCGGCAAATGGGATTCAAACCTAACGAACCACTTCGATCTTGTCGCAACCTGTCCTTCGGGCCAGGATGATAACTCCACTATTGCAGCCGCCGGCAACTATCAGTGGCTTAACCTGACCTTCTTGTTCGAGATTCCGGAATTCGGAGGCACTGCCGGACTGCTATTGACAGCTGGTATAGTTGGTGGCGTCGCCGCGGTCGCAGTGGTTTGGGTGCGAAGACGTTGAGCCCGTAGGCTTGTCGTAGAATCACACTTACAGGGCTATCATCTGCCAGCATCTTGGTAAGCGCACCATCTATCTATCCCAGGACCCATTACAAGCAATGATAACAGTACAACAGCCTTGATATACAGTCCTAGCCGAATTGAAAAGCGGAGATGGTGACTACTGTACAACAATCTCCAACTACAGATGGCGTGCCGAGACGCCCCCACTCCCAAATCAAGAAAGTCGGTCCTCCTTCCTCCCACTAAGGCCTTCTCGATGCTGTTCGTCGTGGCGCTCTTGCTTTCTTCTCTTAGCATCCCTCTAGCCGCCGGGATTCCGGCGAATGGACTCACTCCGACGGAGGCGTCCCAGACGACTCCTGACTTGGATCAATTGAATCTGCAGGCCCCTGACTGGTCATCCCATCACTGGGACTGGCGGGCGTTGCAGGACGATTCGGGCTTCGTGCATGTGATAATCTGGACTGACTCTGTCAGCGCTTTCCAGACGAAGGTCTCGCGCGCTGAATCTAGCCTCGGTTATGACATGTCAAACGATATCGAGATCGATGGTGGAACTTCATCATTGTTCGCGATTCACGAGCGGTTCTCCTCCACCATCCAAGGTTTCTCCGCGAAGATCAAGTTGGATCTTTTTCAGGAGCTTCTCGCTTCAGATCCTTCCATACAGGCGTACCCAGACCTACCCGTGAACGCGACGGTGCTTGACAACATCCAGCAGATCGGTGCAGACCAGGTCTGGTCTCGTGTCGATACAGGCGGTCATTCGGTCACAGGATACGGTGTTTCAGTGGCTGTTATTGACACCGGGGTTGACTACATGCACCCCGATCTAGGGGGCGGGTTCGGACCCGGATACAAGGTTGTCGGGGGATACGATTTCTACAACGGCGACGCAGACCCGATGGACGACAACGGGCATGGAACGCATGTCGCGGGCATAATCGCCGCCAACGGCGTGATCAAGGGCGTTGCCCCCAATGCCACGCTCTATGCCTACAAGATCCTTGGTGCGGACGGCACTGGCAGCATGAGCATGATCGTATCAGCCATCGACGCCGCGCTTGATCCCAACGGGGATGGGTCGACCGCAGATCATGTTGACGTCATCAGCATGAGCCTCGGTGGACAGGGGAGCTCGGATGACCCTGCATGCATGGCTGTTCAGAAGGCCGTGGCCGCAGGGGTCGTTGTCGTGGTGGCTGCGGGGAACGAAGGGCCTGCGATGAGGACAGTAGGGTCTCCTGGTTTGTCGTCCTATGCGATCACAGTTGGAGCGGTGGACTCTTCTGGGAACCTCGCGAGCTTCAGCTCCCGGGGTCCGACGGAAGATATGCTAATGAAGCCCGAAGTGTCCGCGCCCGGCGTATCGATTTACTCTACAGTGCCTACCTCCGCTGCGGGTCATAGCTCGCCGACAGGGTACATGAACATGAGCGGCACGTCCATGGCAACACCACATGTGAGCGGTTCAGCAGCCCTTCTGATCCAGTTGCACCGGTCTTGGACGCCTGCCCAGGTCAAGTCAGCACTTGTGACGTACGCGAATCAGATTGACGAATCGCTCTGGTCTGCCGGCTCCGGAGAGATCTGGGTGCCTTCATCGGCTGACGCAGACCTGTTCTCCTCAGTCCCCCTTTTGGCCTACGGTATGGGTGACTCAGGCTCGAAGTCGTTGACTATAACGAACCTGGGCTCTGGAATCACTCTCTCAACATCATCTTCCGACCGATTCGGCCTGGCTGCGGATGGACAGAGGCCCGCTGCCCAGTGGACTAATGTGTCTTCCAGCTCTCCTTCCTCGATAACGCTCGGCTCTGGTGGTCAAGGCTCTGTTACCGTCAGCGTGGATGCCAGCTCCGATGCCCTGCCAGAAGGCTACTACGATGGCTGGATGCAGCTCACAAGCAGCTCGAGATCATTACGAGTTCCCTTTGGATTCATGATCCTGAGCCAGGTCACCGTCCATGTTCTCGATGTCTCGGGCGCCGAAGTCTTCGACCCCTACGGTGGCGTCTGGGTGTACGATATCCCTGATGCGGATGTCGCATTCGGAATCAGAGGAGACAGTTTGCCCGCACCGCCTGCGACATTCATGCTCCCCTCTGGCACGTATTCTGTCCATGCACTTGGGCACCAATTGATCTACAGCTACTCCGACCCTTACATCCTGTCCAACGAGTTCACTATCGGCAGGTTCAACACTGCCGACATCTACATTGGCATGGCCACGGCGCACAAACTGCAGCTGAACCTCTCGACCGGCGACGGAGAGCCAATATATGTCAAGGATTACAGGACCTACGTCAGGCATGTGGGTGCGAGGAACGTATCCTTCGATGTGACTGCCACCGACTACACGGTCACAGGGTCCGAGATATTCGCGCTGCCGAAATCGCTTAGCATCTATGTGAGCAACACGCTCGAGACTGTGGGCATATCCATCGCAGGCCTATCCTACTCGCCTGCCATGTGGTCCTTCATGGAACTCAACTGGCAGCACTGGTACGAGTACACGAGCGGGACATCCACAAGATTCATGATGGAGGCGAGTGCCGACCTCGAGTACCTTCTCTCGTGGGAGTATAATGGCATAACAACCTCCACTCCCTCTGTTCTTCCATGGGACGAGAGCTCCTCTAGGACGTATGTCACCAAGTTCGACATTCCAGGGACTCTGACCGATCCGTGGTGCAACTGGGGCAACCACAGGGCTTCTGGAGGTGATGCGGTCTTCTGGATCCGCAGAGACACCGATACCTCCCTCAACCCGTTCTATTCGGGAATGACCAGGACGATCTTTGTCAAGGGTGTTTTCACGGACATCTACTATCCTGGTAATGTGCTGGATGGATTCGCAGAGACGGAAATGTACGCCCCTGACTACGACTACCTAGTCCGAGCGGCCACCATATCTGAGATATACCTCCCGAACCGCAACTTCCTGTCCCCCCTGCCTGCGACCACAGTGAACAATCGCGTTGGCATGGGTCCGTTCTTCTCGGCTGTGAGGACCGAGAACACGAACGATTCGATGGTCCTCTTCCAGCCGCTGCTACGAGACCAGTCTGGCGCGAAAATCGGCATGATGTCAACTCCTACTATGTACCTCTACAAAGACGGCCTGATGGTCGGCATAACCCTGCTTGCGGATTTCGTTGCGAGGCCGGATGCGGTGCGCTTCATCGACCTATATGGTCCTAGTAAATACACCGTCTCAATAGATACGCCTCTGTCGAGCCAGGTTTCCAACGATGTGCTTACAGAGCTCGGGTTCTACATCCCGGCGGAGGACCGCGATCCGCCACGGATCCTCGGGCTCGATATGTCTCAGAGGTTCGTGCCTGGACAGCAGATCCCTGTGCATCTCACGGCGTACGATTCCGACCCGACATTCACGGCGGAGATAAGCTGGAGGAAGGCGGGTGATACCTCCTGGATACCGCTGACTCTCGCGGCCGTGTCTCCAGGGAACTTCACCTCCGCAATCCAGACCAGCGCGGGTGACGACGCGATCGACCTCTTTGTCAGGCTCACGGATAGCACTGGTAACTTCATCCAATCCACTATCCACGATGCGTCTCTCAAGCAGGTTCCGATCAGGTTCGATCTCAACCCCTCAACGGACATCCTCGAGTACAAAGACAGAGGGGTGCTGATCGGCATGTCGGGCTATCTCACGGATACCTCGGGGCAGCCGTTGAACGCCCTCGGGGGGGTCCCGATAGAGCTGATAGCCAACGGAAAGAAGGTGGCAATGCTCCTGGATGAGCACATGCTCTCCGGATCGCACTCGCATGATGGCACCATCACGTTCGACTGGTACGTCAATCCAACATTCTTGTTCACAGGACCTGATCAGACGGTTGACGTTACCGCAACGATCGATCTCGGCATCTACCAGCCCATGACGGTCACGTTCTCACTCCATTCGATTGCCTCCATGGATGTGGCCCCGGAGATATCCTTGGTCTCGCCGGCAAACAACTCCCTGATCGCCCCTGGCCGCACGATAGATCTCTCGATAACGGACGATGGCACTTTCACAGCCGTGTACTCAGTTGATGGCGGCACTAGCAATGCATTCGGATCGCCATGGGATATCAGCACGACTTCTTGGACAGATGGAAGCCACACGCTGAAGGTGTCGGCGACGGACGATGACCTGCTCACCGCCATAGCCTCTTTCACGTTTACGGTTGATGCGGTTGCTCCCCAGCTCACGATCCTCAGCCCGACCGATGGCTCGCAGGTGCCCATCGGGTCTACGCTCGTTATCAGCGCATCTGACGCGCACCTAGCTCAGGTCGTATACTCCCTTGACGGCGGCCCGAGCCACATCATTGCGCCTCCGTATCAGGTGGACATGTCCTCCTGGTCTTTGGGGACGCACAACGTGAGCGCCACTGCCACTGACGCCGTAGACCATCAGACTACCGCGACGACGACATTTGAGATAGTGAACAGCACGGTCGTCGTGTCCCTTCTTAGCCCGGCCAATGGCTCAGTGATTCATTCGGGCGTTGCGATCGTGCTATCGGTCTCCGGTGCTGGCACGATATCCTGCGAGTGGTCCGAGCAGGGCGTGTCGAGGACTGTTACCTCGCCCTATCAGATATCTACGACCGGATGGTCAGAGGGCACCCATAACATCCTGGTAAGTGCATTCGACAATCTCGGCGGGTCGTCCGAGCTCCCCATCACCATGGTAATTGATGACACCCCGCCCGTTATGAGCCTCGTCTCCCCCGCATATGGGTCCTTCGTCACACCAGAGGATGAGATCACATTCACCGTCGATGACTCGCACTTCGAGTCTGTCAGCTGGACCATCTGGGGCGTCTTCCAGCAGAGCACATCGCGGGGCAATATCGTCTCGCTGTCAGGATTCACAAATGAGGGATACTTCACGCTCGATGTGACCGCCGTTGATATGGCAGGCAACAGCAAGAACGAGCTGTTCTCCTTCGCGATGGACATATCGCGACCGAGCGTGTCCATCATCGGAGTCGCGTCTGGAGGTGCAATTGCCCCTGGGGCCCTTCTGAGCATATCCGCGTCCGATGAATTCCTTTCGACGGTAGCGTGGGGCCTCGACAGCTCCGCCACGAATGTGATCACCGACCCGTATCAGATAGACACCTCAGGCTTCTCCTCGGGCAGGCACACCCTCAACGCGACTGCAAACGACTACTCGGGCAAGATCAGCAACGCCAGCCTGCGGCTCTATGTCGACAGGTCGCCTCCTTCAATCGTGATTGACTTTCCAGACCACTTCCACGAGAACTCTACGCTGGTGGTCGTTGCACACATTACTGATGACTATGCCGTCTCAAATGCGTCGGTTGTCTACGAGCTCCAAGGCGGAGGAACCTCCTCCGTGCCCATGAACTGGACAGGATCATTCTATCAGGCGACGATACCGTACGCCCAACTTTGGGACGGGATGGGTGTGCACATCCATGCCCGCGACACCGTTGGCAACAGTGCGGACTCTCCAACCCTTGCCATAAGCGCCGCTCCGGGACCGCCCGACGGAGACGACGGTGACGGCGGCGGAACTGTCTCATTCATCACGAGTTGGATAGGGCTGATATCGATAGCCGCAGCAGTCGCCGCTATCGCGATCCTAATTATACTGTTCTATTCAAGGCGCTCAGACCAGGATGAGGAGTACGAGTCTGAGAGGCCGGCTAGACCCGCTCCGAGGCCGCAGCTCCGGGGACCGTCCATGCCCGCCCAGGCCTATTCGACGGTTGGGCGGGCTTCGCAGCCGCTGGCCAGGGCTCCCCCGACCGCCCCTGCTGTGAAACCTGTCTCACTCAGATTCGAGCTTGCTCGGCCTGTGGTGACAAGTGGCACGCCTGCGCCCAGGGCTGCTCAGGAATCTCCTCCCACCGAGGAGGAGGATTTCATAGCGAAGGAGCTCACTGAGCTCCAGCAGCAGGTTTCGTTGCTCCGGCAGGATGTCGTCAAGGCGATGATGAAGGCGGGGACCAAGGGCCAGCAGGACCCGAGGCGGCTTTCCGGGCTGAACCTGAAGAAGCTCATGGACTCAGAGGAGGAGAAGTAGGCACCCATCCGGCCCAGAGCATCCTATCACTTGGCCGGAGAGGGTTGAGGCTGCGTCGGTGGTGGCACGTTTGTCTCGGGCTCCTTCTTGTCGAGCCATCTGACGATGAGCGTCCAGAAGACTGTTATGGAGGCTACGAATATCAGCACGCCCAAGTAGGAGTGCACAGTCGCGAGCGCAGGGTGGCCCCATGCTATCCCAGTCATGACGGTGATGACCATCCTGATGATGTTCGCCGCCCAAGTGAGCAAGAACCCTATGCCCAGCGCGGTTCCTATGTACCTGTCGACCTTCCTGTACCTGGCCAACACGAACGCGAGGAACGCCGAGAAGAATAGCCCTGCGGAGTAGAGGCCGCTGCAGCCAGTTCCGATGCCTACCCTCAGCATCACGCCGTTATGCTCGTATTCTATGATGTTCGAGAGGCCAGGCCCGTTGAGGTCGAGGATTGAATGTGCGCGGAATCCCAGTGTCTGGAGGATGCCGACCACGGGTTTTGTGACGATGGAGTACTCGGCGTAGCCTGTGATTTCGCCGGATGACTCGCCAGACAGTATCTCGTAGGCTCTCCAGATGATCACGAACACTATCGTCAGAAACATCAAATAGAGAACCACGAAATCCTTCACCGGCTGTAGTTTCGAAGGGCCTGAGAAGTAGAGCACTAGCGAGAGCGAGAAGAGTGTGACGATGAAGTCCTGCATCTGCAAGTCGGTCGAGCCTGCGACTCCGATCTTCCACGCAGACCATGAGAGCAGTATAAGGAATCCCAGGAACGGGATAATGATGGCGACCTTGTCCCTGGGAACGAATCTGGACATGATCACGGTCAGGAGCCCGTCTCTTGGGGGCCCTTCTCTAGTCTCGAAAGCCTTCAACGAGAAGAACGCGAGGAGTATCCCCAGCGCCACAAAGATCAGCTCTATCAGCAGTGCTGAGTGGCCGCCAATGTAGTGACTGTAGAGCGCGGCGGCGACCAGAAGTGAGCCCAACAGCAGGAGCCATTCCCTACGGAGCCTCACGCCGCCTCCCAGACGCTAGCACCTATTTAACGATAGTCGTTTTCAAGCGCCAGTATGCGTTCTTGGTCGCTCGTGCAGGTGCCCCACTGGCCGCATTGTGATCACTCTTCGGAAGGACTCCCTCCTTCCTCGATATCCGCAGCAGCCTCTTCTTCGCCTTCCATCTTCGGTACGGGCGGGGTGCCAGACGTTAGAATGACCGCTCCGATGGTCGCAACGAACAGCACGATGGCGATCTCAGTCATTGTTGATATGCGCGCACTGATTGCGGGGGCGAACACGCCCCCGACAGCCATCGCTATCGGGACGGAGAGCAGCGAGATGACGGCATATGCAGAGGTCACAAGGGAAGGTCTTCTTCCCACACTGATTTCCTCATCCTCCGCCGACAATGCGAGCCAGGCTAGCACAATCACTGGCAGGAATAGGCCAAGGATGGCCGTCATCAGTGTGCTCGTCTCTGTTAGCGTATATATGTCAGTTGAGGCTCCTGTTGAGGCTGCCGCGACAAGCATTCCAGAGACGGCTGCTGGCATGTACTTGTTCAGGAGCCCAGCTATGACCAGTATGTCCCCAGCGAGAACGCCGATCAACGTTCCGAAGTTCGCCTTCGAGAACGCGAGCATGGTCGCGGCGGACAGGATTGCGAGCGCGCAGCTCACGGCTAATCTCGTCCTAGGGGTCAAGCCAGCCCCCTCCTGACGCTCCTGATTATGTAAGCTGCGGTGTCAGCAGGGCCTATCCTGAGGTACGACGAGCCCAGGCCCCTGAGCCGCCCCTCGACCTTAAGGCACTCGGCAATGTTGCCGTACAGTCTTTCGGTCTCTGCGACGTCGACGCTCTTCCTAAGGGCCGAATACCAGTCGTCGTAGGTATGAATCACCAGCATCTGGTCGCCTGTCTTCTCCGCCAGCTTCGCAGCAGTGAGGACCGCGTCCCTGGATGAGCCCAGGTCGGAGACGATGATGAACAGGAGCTCCTGGCCTTTCCTCCTAGCCATGATCCCCCTCATGGCCCTCTCGAGGCCGATCCCTCTCCCCTTCCCATCAGCTCTCAGCTGCTGGACCGCAGACAGGAAGTCGCCCCCTTCTTTTGTGAGATTAGAGGTCACCGGTACGACGCTGGGAGTTGCTGCAAGCTTCGAAGGTTGATTTCCCGAGGCCGCCTCGATTCTCGTCAGAGATCCGGGCGCTTCTTTGAGGACCTTCACGATCTCATCGAAATGGTGCCTCGCCAAAGTTGGTGCGCACTCCTGAAGAACGGAGACCTCGTCGAACAGCGCCACGCCTACCTGGTGATAGCTGCTCAGCAGGACCTTGGACATCTGCATGGTCAGGTCGACTGCGTGGTCTATCATCGGCTTGCCCTCAGCATCGATTAGGCGCATGCTCCTGCCACAGTCGACGAAGATCATGGTCTGGAGCGCTCCCTCTTTCTTGTAGGTCTTGGTCATGAGCTCGCCGGTCTTCGAGAAGGCCTTCCAGTGTATGTCCCGGCCTCGGTCTCCTGCCACGTACTCCCTGATACCGTCGAACTCGAACTCTCTAAGGACACGCGCAGGCGCGCGGGAGGCTCCTGAGAATTCGAAATGCTCCTTGCCCGCAATCTTCCTTGCGACGTCGAAACTCTCCCTTCTCGTGTGAGCCGTGACGATAAGCATGCTCGGAATCGCAACATCCTCCGAAAGCAGCCTGAACTTATCCTTCAACTCCAACTTCGTTCCTGTGATTTCGTGCTTTCCTCTTTGCTTCGGCACGAAAGAGTAGTTGAACGACGCAATTGTGGATGGCGGGATAGTCAGTTCCACGCGCCTGTCTCCAGCGGCTATCTCCGCCTCTGGCTTGATCACATCCTCGAAGATGCCCTTGATCGCCACTGATCCTTTGTTCAGAATATCCACTCTTATGCTTGCGGGCTCATTTGCGAAAACCATCTTGTCGAGGATTGCGTGCGTGACCTTGAGCCGCATCCTGCCGATCTCCCAGCCGAATCTCACTCTCGAGTTCACGAACATGCATGCAAGCGCCAGGGCGATGACTACCCAGGATAGGTTCATGAAGAGTATGCCTGCGAATGCGAATGAGATGCAGGAAACCATGAGAAGCTTGCCAAAAGGTGAGGTGCGCACAACAGGTCACCGCAATCCGATGGTTACTTCTCTCGGCTCTTGAAATCGCTCTTGGGCACTGGTATCTTCGACAAGATCGTGTCGGTTATGCTGGCCCTAGTCAGTCCTTCCAGCTCCGCCTCGGTCGCGAGAATCAGTCGGTGGTCTACGACCTTATGTGCCATCGCTTTGACATCGTCGGGAATCACATAGCTGCGCCCTGACAGGTAGGCTTTAGCTTTCGCCGCTAGGAGCAGGTGTATGCCTCCTCGCGGGCTCAGACCCAGTTCGAGCTGTTCTACATCCCTCGTTTCCCTCATGAGGTCCCGCACGTAGCTCAGCACGCTAGAATGGGCATGGATATTCAGCACGTCCTCAGCCATCTGCTCGACCTGCTCCCTGCTGAGCACCTTCTGGAGGCCACTGATCCTCTCGCCTCCGAGCTTCAGGACCCCGATCTCCTCCTCTGGGCTGAGGTAGTCCATCGTGCTCTTGATCATGAATCGATCGATCTGTGCTTCCGGGAGCGGATAGACTCCTTCCGTCTCTATCGGGTTCAGGGTCGCGACAACGATGAAAGGGTTTGGCAGGTCGAAGGTGTTCCCCTCGATTGTGATCTGCCTCTCCTGCATGGCCTCTAGCAGGGCCGACTGGGTCTTCGGCGGGGCTCTATTTATCTCATCTGCTAGGACCATGTCCGCAAACAGAGGGCCTTTCCTGACCTGGAACTCCCCCGTCTTCTGGTTGTAGAAGTAGTGGCCTGTGATGTCTGCAGGGAGGAGGTCCTGGGTGAACTGGATCCTGTGATATGACAGCCCGCAGACTGAGGTGAACGCCTTTGACAGCGTGGTCTTCGCTATGCCTGGCACACCCTCCACCAGTATGTGACCATCGGTCAGAAGGCAGGTCATGAAATCCTCGACCTGCTCCCCGTAGCCTACGACCGCCTTGTTGACCTCGGCCTTCACCCTCTGGAGCACAGCGCCTACGTCAGTGACCGTTCCCTTATCTGCCATTGAATATCACCTTTGCGCGACCCCGTCTCCTCGAAGAGAGCCCCGGAGGTCATCGGTTCAGCCACCAGAATTTCGTGCCCCTTCTTGAATCTATGCACAGTCCGGCCAGTGCGTCTAGCCGTAGATGCTGTCCAGGAGGGCGTGGTCTGCGTCCCTGAGCTTCTCGAGGAAGGGTATCTCGTCAACCGCGCCAGTGATGTCGGTGTTGTCGTTCAGGATGATCTTGGGTACACCCATGACCGTGTGCCTTACTGCTAGGTCTAGGAAGACAGATGAGTCGATGATCTCGGCTGTCACATTTGGAGATTCTATGGCCGCTCTGTATGCGTGCCTGGCGACGATCGGGCAGAAGTGGCACGTCGTGAGCACGAAGATCTTGATGTTCGCCCTTCGCCTGACCTTAGACAGCAATTCCTTACCCTTTGGTGACAGGCCGGTCTTCATGCTGGAAAGCTCAGCAATGGCGTCGACGAGCGGGAGCAGCTCGAGCCCACTTGGGATGCCATAGTACCTTATCCTAGTGAAATCGCCCTTCTTGAGCACCAGGGCAGGCCAGTTCTCGATCTTCATGTCCTTCATTCGCTGGTTTTTGCCCTCTACGACCTTTTCGATCTCGACCTTTATCTTCGGGCTGGCCTTGGCCATCGTGTTGGCCAGGTCGACCAGCTCGTGGGTGACTGCGATACTCTCGTCAACGAACACGATGAGTGTGACCTCGTCCACCATCTGGACGGCGAACTTGTGCTCGAGACTCCTCATGTCGCTCTCTGAAAGCGTCCTCCAATCCCTCCTCCGTTCGACGCAAAGCAGCCCTAGTCTGGCTCCCTGACTATGTCTCCGTATGCCTGGACGAAGAACCGCTTCGCCTCCTCCAGGCCCACCTTGCCAGAAGGAGTGAGCCTGTAGTACTTCATCCCGTCCTGCTTCACGACCTCGATGAGGCCCTTGCGCTCCAGCTCCTTCAGCGTCGGATAAATGGTCCCCGGGTTCGGCTTGTCTGCCTTGCGTTTCGCTATCTCCCCAGCGATCTCCATCCCGTACATCTTCCCCTTTGAGAGCACATGCAGTATCAGGAAGCTCAGCATGCCCCTCATGTCGCAGCATGCCGGCGCCCTGCAGCACACTGCCGGGCTCTCCTCTGGTTTCCTCTTTGGCTGCATCCACGTACATATCTGTTCAGAGGTACTTAACCTGTTGGGCAAGCAATATTGTGCGTCCAACATCTATATATACTCAGTATTGTATATCCAATATTGGGAGTACAATAGGAAACCAAAAGGAACGAAGAAAGATGTCGATAGGAATAGGAAAGAGCATACACCAGGACAAGCTGAAGAGAATGGAAAATCTGAGATGCCCAAGGTCGTACTGCGCGCACGAGTTCAGACAGGAGAGATGAGCGCAACCGTTTTACCTCGGTTGTGACATCCTTCAGTACATATTGGGGGCAACAGGAATGGCTAAGCCAAAGAAAGCTGCTAGGCAGAGCAAGCCGAAGGAAGAGGATATCCGCAAGGCGGTCAAGGAACGATATGCGAATCTCGCATTGACGGGAGCTTCATGCTGCGGTCCGAAGACAGAGCGCATGTGCAACTGCGAGCAGCTCTATCCAAAGGCGGATGTGATCTCGCTGCCCTCGGAGGCAATCGCCGTGAGCGCAGGCTGCGGGAACCCAACAGCAATCGCAAACCTGAGGCCGGGAATGACCGTCGTCGATCTTGGCAGCGGAGGCGGCATAGATGTTTTTCTGTCAGCGAAGAAGGTCGGCCCGACAGGCAAGGCAGTTGGCATTGACGCGACGCCCGAGATGATCTGGCGGGCGAGGAAGACCGCCAAGGAGAATGGGTTCACCAACGTTGAGTTCAGGCTGGGGGAGATCGAGCACATGCCCCTGGGCGAAGGCGTCGCTGACGTAGTTATCAGCAATTGCGTGATCAACCTGTCCCCCGACAAGGAGCAGGTTTTCAAGGAAGCTTTTCGTGTCCTGAAGCCTGGTGGCAAGATAGCGGTTTCAGACATCGTGCTGCTCAGAGACATCCCAGACGAGTTGAGGAACAACATGTCTGCATGGTCGGAGTGCGTTAGCGGCGCGATCTCGGAGAAGGAGTACCTCGGCGCGATAGAGAAGGCGGGGTTCGAGAAGATCAAGGTTGAGGAGCGTGCGATATTCACTCATGAGCAGGTTGGGGAGTACCTCAAGAGCGAGGACTTGCCGATGGATTCCATGAAGGCCGTGAGAGAGGCCATGGGCCAAGAGGGAATTGACCTCTCGAAGCTGGTCGCGAGCTACAAGATAACGGCTCTCAAACCAAAGGAATGACAACTCCATTTTTTCCAAATCCGTCTGCCTATATAGCGCAAGCTTAATCCATCAACCTGAGGATTGGCGACTGGAGAGGGTCGCCGAAGCGAGGTGTGCTCAGTGGTTTGGCGAGGAGCCGCAGTCCTGGCAACCATATTGATATTGTTGGCTGTGGTTATCGGTCAGCGGAGGAGAAGTGGAGGTACTTCGAAATCCTAGCTGAGGTTGGTGCTTCGTATGTCACATACAGGTTCAAGTCTGGGGCTACTGTTTGCAGCGATTGCTGTGGGTTTTGTGATGGCAGTTCCGAGCTCGGTGATCTCTTTGGCCGAGCCTGTGGCGATTCAATCGCCCTCGGAGAGCGTCCTACGTATCGGCACACTGCAGGTCGTAGACACCCTGAACCCGTTCATAGGTATCAATGATGCGTCGTATATGTTCTACAGCATGGTCTACGACGGCCTCCAGTCAATCGGAAATGATCTCGGCCCTGTGCCTGACCTGGCAACTAGCTGGTGGATTGTCCCCGAGACCGACCCAGAACTAGTCGCGTCAGGGGAGCTGTTCGGCTCCGTCTGGGAGTACAATCTCACGACACATGCGAACTGGAGCGATGGAACACCATTCACCGCCGATGATGTGGTCTTCACGATCAATCTGCAGTGCAGCGTGGGCAACTACTCGACAATGTGGACATACCAGCCTTACACCTACTTCATGAGCTACGCGGAAAAGGTCTCAGATCACCAAGTCCGGATACACTTCTTCGATAGGCTTTCTGGTGAGCCCAAGCCGGTCGCGTTTGGCAATTCCCTTACGATGCCGATTGTGCCCAAGCACAAGTTAGAGAGTATGACAGCTGCGGAGATTGGATTCAACTGGAGCGGGACCTTCACAACAAATCCACCGATAGTTGGCACAGGTCCATTCATACCCACGATGAGCCTAAGGCAGGATTGGCTCCGCGACGGCAACATGACTCTGATTAGAAACCCCGACTATCACGGCCTGCTGGACTATGGAACTAGCATCCACTTCGACAAGCTTGTGCTCCGCTACTACCTCGATCCCATAGCCCTGAGAAACGACTTGGTAAATGGTGAGCTGGACACTGCTCAGCTGTCGCCTGAGACCTACTTGGCTCTCAAGGACGACATTTCCACGGGAAACATTTCTTCCGTCGAGACATATGACGGCCTGAAGTGCACGAACTACTGGACGGATATCGGTTTCAGCATGAATGTGGCGGGACCGAACCCCGCAAGACTGGACCCGTTCGTCCGGTGGGCAATGGCCATGGCCACGGACAAGGCGACCATCGTTGACAACTACTATCTGGGCCTTGCGGAAGCAGGGTCGACCCTCATCTCACCCGTGAACTCGTTCTGGCACCTCCAGCTCTCGGCCGACGAGCAGTTCGAATTCAACCTCACTGCTGCGGCAACTATCCTCGAGCTCAGCGGCTATGTGGATGTGAATGCCAACGGCATCAGGGAGTGCACGAACGAAAGCCTGGCCTATCTGGAGGGTTGGGTGCCGGAGAATACTCCTTTGACCTTCGAATTCATCGTTTCTCAGGAGCGCTCCGGTGAATTGAGTATTGCGCAATTCCTGAAGTCTCTATATGCCCTGATAGGAATAGATCTGCAAATCTATGTTGTCGACGAGGCTACTCTTGCTACGATAGTGTACAGCTACAACTACGACATGGTACTGTGGTATTGGAGCTCTGACCCTGATCCGAACTACATCCTGTTTGCTGAAAGCAAGGTAGCATGGAATTGCTGGTCCGACAACATGTACACGGACCCTTACTATGAAGAGAACTACACGAATTCCGTTAGCGCGCTTGACAAGGCGGAAAGAAAGACCTTCGTCGACAACTGTCAGCTCATAAACTATGTGGACTCTCCCTACATAGTCCTCGCGTACCCATACCAGACATACGCTTGGAGGACAGACACATTCTCCGGATGGGGTGATTGGGCTGCGAACCCTGGCAGGAGCCTGGACGCGGAATGGGGCGCGAACCCGCTTTTGTTCGATCTGATGCCAATCGATGACCAGCCGCCTGTGACTTCAATTGATGTTCTTGGCACATCAGGGGAAGGGGGATGGTACATCTCGCCTGTGACAGTGTACCTCAACGCCACGGACGATATCAGCGGCGTCAACCACACCTACTACAAGCTGGGATCCGGATCTTGGCAGGAATACACTGCCCCGTTCTCTATGTCCAGCAATGGGAACCAGACCCTCGAGTACTACTCGGTCGATGTCAGCGGAAACGAGGAACAACATTGGACGACCTACATTCATATCGACACTCGGGTTCCAGAGGTCGTGTCAATGAGTGTGATTTCTGAAGGCAATGGAACAGCCCATTGGAACTACACTCTCAAGGACAACAGCAGCGGCATATTCAGAAGTCAGTACAGTCTTGACAATGGAACAAGTTGGGTTACAGTCAACGACCTAACCAACGTCACCACTGGATCTTGGCCGGAATTGGGAACGCACACGATCATGATCAGGGTCTGGGACAACGCGGGCAACTATGCTGAGGATTCCATGACATTCACCCTCTCCGAGAACGAGACAATCATCTTTGGCCTGACTTTGCTCGGTGTCATTGCCATCTTGGCCGCGGTCGTGGTGGTGCTCCTGCTGGTGGCCTTCATGCTGATGCGCAAGAAGGCGGTCCCGCCCGCCGGGGGAGAGACCGAACCGCCCGCCCCGTGAGAAGGCTCAATTCATCGTCTGAGGGATTTCCCCGCATCCTTGACGATCTTGGAGAGTTCTCTCTCCGCATCTTTCTCGAGCGGCATCGGCTGGTGCTCCTTCAAAATCCTCAAAACCTCTTCCTTCGCGACCTGCTGGAGAGTCTTCAAACCCTCGTGCCGGACCCTCTCGCCAGTGCGTTTGTCGTAGAGCTTCGACATCCTCATCTCCCCAGCCCTGAGCCATTTCATCGTATGAGGCTGGGCAAGGAAATTGCCCATGTGGCCGACCTTGTCGATGATATCGAGGGCCAAGTGATCTGCATCTACATCGAAACCTCTTACTGCTCTGAAAATATCTGCGTAGATTTCGTTGTCTATCACTAGCATCTCGTAGCTGGCAGCGTTCTCCCAAGCCCCGCCAATCCCCGACAAATTGTCAGCGCCAGCAAGGGCGGGGATCAGACCCGTCATCATCCGCTCGATGCCTATCTGCATGTCCCAGTTGTTCGCGTCTGTCGCTACTCCGTATACGTCTGCGAGCATGTGGTATCTGTGGGCGATCTGGACAGTAGCGGCTGAGGCAAGGCCCATCTCCGGGACTCCCCAGATGTTGTTGCCGGTTCGCAGGTCCATCATGCTGAGCCTGCCAGAGTACTGGATTGGCAGCGTCGAATCGACCAACTGGATGAGCATCACGCCTGCGAGTATCTCGGCGTTCTGCTGCGCCAGACCTCCTGCCAGGGTGATTGGCGATGTCCCTCCGCAGATTGGGCAGGGCACCAGGTCGACTGGGACACCGTACTCTGCGCCTCTGAGCATGACATCAGCCGCATGTTCGTCGTAGGTCAATGGGCTGCTTGGAGAGCCGTAGACCGAGAACGTTGGCCTCTTCCTGAGCTCTTCAAGGCCGCCTGTGACGCACGACCACATATTCGCGAGTATGTCAACAGTCTCCTCGGTCAAGGCGTAGCCAGACAGGCACTTGCTCGAGTTCTTCATCATGGCCTCGACAGTTTTGACGACCAGCAAATTGCTGGGGACATCCGTTGCGACAACCAAGTTGGATATTGAGTGGCAGTTCGGGAGTGCGTCCATGACTCTGGTCGAGAGCTGGACATCGGCCAATGTGGCTGCTCTCGGCTGTCCGGTCTCCATGTCCAGCATGGCCGGGTTTCCGCCCAGGCAATGGGCGTACTGAGTCTCTCCATCGAAGACCATGTCGTTCTTCGGGTCCCTCGCGAAGTACTTCGCGTATCTCGGGACCTTCTTGATCGATTCCTCGACCATGCTCCTCTGGAACGTGAGCACGTTCTTTCGGGTCGAATGCGGCGTTCCGCCCGCTTTGATGAGTCTCTTTCGGACCTTCTCGCTGTCGAACCTTACCCCAGTCCTCTCGAGGATCTTGAGCGTCGCATCGTGTATCTCCTCGACCTGGTCGTCCGTCAGGACTTTCAGCTTGAACCTTACCTTGACGCCTTCCATGCGTTTAGCCCCCACGGCTCCCGGGAGGGTCGTACGGGCGCTCCCTGAACCTATGAGTTTTTGAGGGTATGGGAAGCCCTTACAAAAAGCCTTGTTTCCATCTTGGGGATGTCAGGCGCCATAGCACCCCCTGGGTTGGTTAGGTCGGGTTCTGTTGCATTATCGGGTGGTGACCTCTAGGTCACCCCACAAATGCCACTCATTCCATTCGGCTCCGACCGTGCGCCCGTCACCGGGTCGTATAGGATCATCATCACGTCATGCTGGAACGCGCCGGGGTTAAACCGTAAACCCCCTGCCATCCCCTTCGAGGTGGCTGTCTGCAGCAGGTTGATGCTGGCATTGATGTGCCTGTCCATATGCCAGCCGCACTCGCATGTGAACTCCGCACCCATTCGGGAATATTGTATCCTCCCACATATCGGGCATGTTCTGCTGCTGTTCCTTGGATCGACCTTGAAGACTGGTATGCCTTTCCACTGCGCCTTGTACTCGATAATCTGGTGGAGCTTCCTTCTCGGCCACATGCTCAGGCGCCGATTCAGTTCCTTGCTCCTTTTCGATTTGAATCC
>Ga0315281_10001178_pt1 | contig 38385 bp, 30 predicted proteins | sample YL17G07_0_MG_FD_204540 | JGI IMG/M metagenome (GOLD analysis project Ga0315281, IMG submission 204540) | Sediment microbial communities from Yellowstone Lake, YNP, Wyoming, USA - YL17G07_0 | ecosystem: Environmental > Aquatic > Freshwater > Lake > Sediment | place: USA: Wyoming | collected...
AAGCCGGAGGACATCGCGGTGATGAACCCGTACAACCGGCTGCCCGTGCTGGTCGAGCGGGACCTCATCCTGTACGAGTCGAACATCATCAACGAGTACATCGACGAGCGATTCCCGCATCCGCAGCTGATGCCGGCTGATCCGGTGATGCGCGCGCGCGCGCGGCTGTTCCTGTTCCAGTTCGAGGTGGAGCTTTTCAGCCAGATCGAGGTACTCGAGCACGGCAACCAGAAGCAGCAGGACCGCGCACGCCAGCATGTGTCCGACCGCCTCACGCAAATGGTGCCCGTATTCGCCAAACAGAAGCACATGCTCGGCGACGAGTTCTCGATGCTCGACGTGGCCATCTCGCCGCTGCTGTGGCGCCTGGACCACTACGGGATCTCGCTGCCGAAATCGGCTTCACCTCTCATGAAGTACGCCGAGCGGCTGTTTTCCCGTCCGGCATTCATCGAGGCGCTGACGCCTTCGGAAAAGGTGATGCGCAAATGACGCAAAGCGTCATTCGCGCATAATCCTGAGCGCAGCGAAGGATCTCTCCGCGGCGAAGGAACTGCCTCCATGCCTAGGCACTTACAACGAAGAGTCCTTGCCGAGAAGGGGGTGGGGCGCCTTCTCCCCGCCTTGCTCAGAATGACAGTCCAGCGCTGATGGCCGAGCCGACCTCCACCAAGCCCTATCTTCTTCGGGCGATCTACGAGTGGTGCGTGGACAGCGGATTCACGCCCTACGTTTCGGTCGTAGTCGACCCGCAGACTCGGGTCCCCATGGAGTACGCGCGCGATGGGGAGATCGTGCTTAACATCGGACCGCTCGCCACCTCGCACCTGCTGATGGGAAACGATTTCATCGAGTGCACTGCCAGATTTTCCGGCGTGGCGCGCGAACTGCTGATTCCGGTAACGGCGGTTGCGGCGATCTATGCGCGCGAGAACGGTCATGGCATGTCCTTCGAGATCGACAAGAACGCGGTCTCCGGAAAGGTGAAAGAACTGACGGAAGAGGCCCGGCGGACCGACATGCCCGAGCCACCCAAGCCTTCCGGCGGAAAGCCGACGCTGCGGCGGATCAAATAGTCCTTTATTTCCTGGGGTCTTTAGGCGCCTCCGCCCGACGTTGATGCGATGCTCATGCAGTGCTTTTCACTGTGGGAACCAGACTGTAGAATCCGCCTGCATTCGGCAGTGGCCTGCCCATGTCCTGGGTTCCGCCGGTGCCGGGCGGGCTGGCGTGAGGTGCTGGAACTGATGCCCTGAAGGGGAGTGGTATTGAAGCCTACAGACATTCTTTCACCTGACTACTTTCACAAGGTTGTTGATTGCCAGTGGGCATGTCCGGCCCATACTCCCGTTCCCGAATACATCCGCATGATCGCCGCGGGCCGCTACGGCGATGCCTACATGGTCAACTGGAAGTCGAATGTCTTTCCAGGCATTCTGGGCCGAACCTGCGATCGTCCGTGCGAGCCCGCGTGCCGGCGTGCCCGCGTGGAAAAGGAGCCGGTCGCCATCTGCCGTCTGAAGCGCGTCGCAGCCGACTACAAGGAGGACATCCGCGACCGGTTGCCGGCAATCCCGGAGCACAAGAACGGCAAGCGCATTGCGCTCATCGGTGCAGGGCCTGCCTCGCTCACGGTCGCGCGCGATCTTGCGCCACTCGGCTATCACGTCGTGATCTACGACGGCGACCCTCACGCGGGTGGCATGATGCGCACGCAGATCCCGAGATTCCGTCTGCCCGAGTCGGTGCTCGAAGAGGAGATGGGCTACATCCTGGGCCTGGGCATCGAAACGCGGTTCGGCCAGCGCGTCGATAGCATGAAGGCGTTGCTGGAGGGAAAGGGAAATGCGGCGTACGACGCGGTCTTCGTCGGCTGCGGCGCGCCGCGCGCGCGCGATCTGGACGTCCCGGGGCGCAGAGAAGCTGCGGCCCACATTCACCTGGGCATCGACTGGTTGGCGAGCGTCTCGTTTGGGCACACTACGAACATCGGCAGGCGCGTTCTCGTGCTGGGCGGCGGCAATACCGCCATGGACTGCTGCCGCTCCGCGCGCCGCCTGGGCGGCGAGGAAGTAAAGGTTGTGGTCCGCTCGGGATTCGAGGAGATGAAGGCCTCCCCGTGGGAGAAGGAGGATGCCGCGCACGAGGGCATTCCCATATTCAACTACCTGGTGCCGAAGTCGGTTACCCACGAGAAGGGGCGTCTCACGGGCATGGTGTTTGAAAAAGTGAAGGCGGTCTACGACGAGCGCGGCCGGCGCAGCCTCATACCCACCGGCGAGCCCGACGTGCACATGGAGTGCGACGACGTACTGGTCGCCGTCGGTCAGGAGAACGCGTTCCCCTGGATCGAGCGCGATACCGGTATCGAGTTCGACAAGTCAGGTCTGCCCAGGCTCGATCCGGCGACGCTGCAGTCGGCGCTGCCAAACGTGTACTTCGGCGGCGATGCTGCATTCGGTCCGAAGAACATCATCTGGGCCGTGGCGCACGGCCACGAAGCCGCGATATCCATCGACAAGCTGTGCAACGGCGAGGACGCGCGCGCGCGACCGGCACCGATGTCGAACCTGATGTCGCAGAAGATGGGCATTCACGAGTGGAGCTACGACAACCAGGTTTCGCTCGACAAGCGCTACCGCGTTCCGACCAAGGACAACAAGGTCGCGCTCAAGAACATCAAAATCGAAGTCGAGACCGGTTATGACCCGAAGCTCGCCTATGCCGAGGCCGAGCGCTGCCTCAACTGCGACGTGCAGACGGTCTTCACGTCAAAGCTGTGCATCGAGTGCGATGCCTGCGTTGACATCTGCCCGATGGACTGCATTAGCTTTACACGCAACGGCGAAGAGCAGGAACTGCGCACTCGTCTGAATGCGCCGGCGAAGAACACGAGCCAGGATCTCTACGTCTCCGGTCCGCTCAAGACGAGCCGAATCATGGTCAAGGACGAGGACGTGTGCCTGCACTGCAGCCTTTGCGCCGAACGCTGTCCGACCGGCGCATGGGACATGCAGAAATTCCTGTTGGAAATGACTGACGCGGGGCCAGGATGTCGCAGCCGATCGAAAGAACTAACGACTTCGTAATCAAGTTCGCCAACGTCAACGGCTCGGGGTCGGCCTCGGCGAACATGCTGTTCGCCAAGTCGATCCTGCGCATGGGCGTGCCGGTGAGTCCCCGCAACATCTTCCCATCCAACATCCAGGGACTGCCGACCTGGTACGAGGTGCGGGTGTCGGAGAACGGGTATCTCGGGCGGCGCGGCGGCGTGGACATGCTGGTGGCCATGAACCCGCAGACCTGGGATCAGGATCTGAAGGAAATCGAGCCCGGCGGCTATCTGTTCTACGATTCCACTAAGCCCCTGCCGAAGTCCAAGTTTCGCGACGACATCACGGTGATCGGCATGCCGCTCACCGAGATCTGCAACGAAAGCTACACAGACGCGCGCCAGCGGCAGCTGTTCAAGAACATCGTCTATCTGGGCGCGCTTTCCGCCCTTCTCGACGTCGACCCGAACGAGATCGCGCAGTTGATCGGCGAGCAGTACAAGGGCAAGGAGGCGCTGCTCAAGCCCAATGTGCACGCGCTGCAGATGGGACGCGATTACGCGCTGGCGCATCTGAAGTGTCCGATCGGGCTGCGCGTGCAACGCGCCGACCGGATCGGAAACAAGATCTTTATCGAAGGCAACAGTGCCACCGCGCTTGGCGCGATCTACGGGGGCGCGACCGTCTGTGCCTGGTACCCGATCACGCCATCCTCGTCGGTGGCCGATGCCTTCACCAGGCACTGCAAGCGCTTCCGCTGCGAACCGGAAACCGGCAAGAGCCGCTATGCCATCGTCCAGGCCGAGGACGAACTTGCCTCGATCGGCATCGTGATAGGCGCCGCCTGGAACGGCGCGCGCGCCTTCACGGCCACCTCGGGGCCTGGAATCTCGCTCATGACCGAGTTCATCGGCCTGGCCTATTTCGCGGAGATTCCGGCCGTCATCATCGACGTGCAGCGTGGCGGGCCCTCCACCGGCATGCCCACCCGCACGCAGCAGGCCGACATCCTGTCGGCCGCCTATGCCTCGCACGGCGACACCAAGCACCCGATGCTGTTCCCGGAAGATCCTCACGAGTGTTTCGAAATGAGTGCCGCGGCGTTCGACCTCGCTGACCGCCTCCAGACTCCGGTCTTCGTCATGACCGACCTCGACATAGGCATGAACGACCGCCTTTGCGAGCCCTTCGAATGGGACGCTTCACGCCGCTTGGATCGCGGCAAGGTGATGACCCGCGAGATGCTCGAGGCAGGCAAGGAATTCGGCCGCTACCTTGACGTCGATGGCGACGGCATTCCGTTCCGCACCTATCCCGGGACGCACCCGACGCGCGGTGCGTACTTCACGCGCGGCACGACCAAGGACCGGTATGCGCGCTACAGCGAGGAAGGTCCGGTCTATGTGGACAACGTGCAGCGTCTGCTGCGCAAGTTCGAGACGGCAAAAGAACTGGTTCCGAAGCCGGTATTGCGGCCGGCCCGGCAGACCACCCGGTTCGGCGTGATCTATTTCGGATCCACCAGTCCATCCATGTCCGAGGCGCTGGATCTGCTCGACGAGCAGGGGCTCCACGTCGACGCCCTGCGCGTGCGCGGCTTCCCGTTCAGCGGCGAGGTGAGCGAGTTCATTGCCGGGCATGATCAGGCGTTCGTCGTCGAGCAGAACCGCGACGCGCAGCTTAGGATGCTGCTCGTGAACGAATGCGCGGTCGACCCCGCCAAGCTGTTGCCGGTGCTGCACTACGACGGCACGCCGATCACGGCCCGCTTCATCGTGCGCGAGATTTCCGCGAAGCTCGCCATGTTAAACGTCACTCCGCTGCGCAAGGTGGTGTCATGACCTACCTGACCAAGCCCAGACTTCATCATCCTACGCTGCCGAAGAACAAGCTCGGCTACACCCGGCGCGACTACGAGGGTGCGGTTTCCACGCTGTGCGCGGGATGCGGCCACGACTCGATCAGCGCCGCCATCGTGCAGGCCTGTTTCGAGCTCGATATCGAACCCCATCGGGTCGCCAAGCTCTCCGGGATCGGATGCTCGTCCAAGACTCCGACCTATTTCCTCGGCAACTCGCATGGTTTCAACACCGTGCACGGGCGCATGCCTTCGGTGCTCACCGGCGCCAATCTGGCAAACCGCGACCTCATCTACCTGGGTGTGTCGGGAGACGGCGACTCCGCCTCCATCGGGTTCGGGCAGTTTGCGCACAGCGTGCGCCGCGGCGTCAATATGGTCTACATCGTCGAGAATAACGGCGTCTATGGCCTCACCAAGGGACAGTTCTCGGCGACGGCCGACAGGGGATCGAAGAGCAAGCGCGGCGTGACGAACACGGATGCGGCGATCGACATGGTGAGCGTCGCGCTGCAGATGGGCGCCAGTTACGTCGCACGCAGCTTCTCCGGCGACAAGACGCAGCTCGTGCCGCTGATCAAGGGCGCGATCCTGCACAAGGGGGCGGCCTTCATCGACGTCATCAGCCCGTGCGTGGCGTTCAACAACCACCCCGGTTCGACCAAGAGCTACGACTACATCCGCGAGCACAACGAGGCGGTGAATTTCCTGGACGTGATGGTCGGGCGCGAGCCGATCACCGCGGAGTACGGGCCAGGCGAACTGCGCGAAGTGGTGCAGCACGACGGCACGGTGCTGCGGCTGAGGAAGCTGCACGAGGAGTACGACCCGGGCAACCGCATCGTGGCGATGAACTATCTTCAGGAGCACGCGGCAAAAGGCGAGATCGTCACGGGGCTGCTGTACGTCGACCCCGATCCCCGGGATATGCATTCACTCCTGAATACGGTGGAGACGCCGCTCAATCAACTTGGCGAGCATGAACTGATCCCGGGCCTCGAGGCCCTTGAGCACCTGAATTCGTCGCTGCGCTAGAGAGCCGAATGTAACGGGGAGAAACGCATGGCCCACATCGTGATCATCGGAGCCGGCAGCGGCGGTTTGTCCGCCGCGTACGAAATGGACGAACTCGCACGCCCCGGCGACCGCATCACGGTCGTGTCCGACGCCCCGGACCTGCGCTTCGTGGCATCGAATCCGTGGGCGGCGGCGAAAGGGATCGAACGTGGCGAGATCGAATTTTCGGTCGCGGAACGGCTCGAAAAGAGAGGCATCGGTTTCACGGCCGCTGGGGCCAAGCGCGTGCATCCAGAGCAGAACAGGATCGAACTCTGCGACGGCGGGTTCCTCGATTACGACTTCCTGGTGATCACCGCCGGCCCCAAGGTCGCTTTCGAGAAGATCGAGGGCCTTGGCCCCAATGGCTATACGCAGTCGCTGTGCCACGTGGAGCACACTGTCCTTGCCAGCAAGGCCTGGGAGCAGTTTGTCGCCAATCCCGGCCCCGTCATCGTGGGTGCGGTGCAGGGGGCATCGTGCTTTGGTGCGGCCTATGAGTCTGCCTTCGCCATGGATGCCGACCTGCGCCGCCGTGGTGCGCGCGATCGAGCGCGGATGACTTTCGTCACCTCCGAGCCCTACATTGGTCATCTCGGGTTGGGTGGCATGGGCGACTCCAGGCAAATGCTCGAATCGGCGATGCGGGACAAGGATATCAGATGGATCGCCAACGCCAGCGTGGCCAGAGTCGAGCAGGACAGGATGTACGTCACGGAACTCGGCGCAGAGGGCGCGCTGAACAGGGACCATGTCCTGCCCTTCAATTACTCGATGATGGTGCCGGCATTCAGGGGCATCGACGCGGTGTTCGGTATCGAGGGCCTGGTAAGCCCGCGCGGGTTCGTCCTCATCGACGAGTTCCAACGCAATCCGAAGTACCGCAACATTTATGCTGCCGGCGTTGCCGTGGCCAGCGCGGCGGCGGGGTCGGCAGAGACGTCCGCGGACGCGGTCAGGACAGGCTACATGGTCGAGTCGACGACGACTGCCGCTGTGAACAACATACGGGATCAGATCGACAGCAAGGAGCCGACCCACAAGGCGAGTTGGAACGCGGTGTGCCTGGCGAACCTCGGAAGCAGCGGTATCGCTTTCGTCGCGCTCCCCCAGACCCCGCCCGGCAATGTCGGCTGGTTCTCCGAGGGGAAGTGGACGTACCTCTCCCGTTGCACCTCATGTGATGTTGGAACCTGAGCTGCGATTCGCTCCACCCTGGTGAGGGTGGACGCCGGCGACCCGGCGTCGCCCCACGGAGCGACGGTTAGAGAAAGGCCTCGGCCCGTTTCAGCAGCTCTTCCAGGCCCGGCTCGTTCGGGTTTCGCGGTTTTCCCGGGTGGATGATCGACACTTGGCAGTTCTCCGCGGCTTCCACGAGCTGCGCATACGTACCCGCATTGATATCGGCTATGATGGCCTGCTGGTTCCCGTCGTAGGCGAACATCTTGTTGTTGATCGTTGTGCATTCGTTGCAGGTCGAGCACCGCGGCGTCTCGATGTACGCCTCGTCGCGGGATCTTTCCGCTTCGGGTTCGGCCGCGGCAGGTGCTGGCGCGGTCGGAGCCGCAGCGATTGGCGCCGCGGGGGCCGGCGCCGCAGCGATTGGCGCCGCGGGGGCCGCTGACGTTGCGCCGGGTGCGGGTGCCTCGGCCTCGCGCTGCATGCGCTCTTCCCAGATTTTTTTCTCGCGCGCGAGCAGATTGCGCGCATGCGAGTTGTTGATTCCTCCGAGTTCCTGCAGGCTGCGCCACATCTCGCGGCAACGGCGTGCTTCCCTGATCAGCTTGTCGTCGACGATCACTTTCTGAAGGATGTCGTTCCTGTCGACCATCATGAGGCAGGGCACTTTGTCCGGCAGGCCGCTCGTTTCCCTGGCAAGGGACTCACCGACAGGGATCATGGTGCCGTTCCAGTTCGCTCGCGGCACCCTGGCGAAGTGCCTTGCGTAGCGGGGGTCGCAGGCCACGAAATCGACCAGCGTGAAAGCGACATCCTCTGCAACGCGCTGGTGCTCCTGATCCTCGTACGCGAAATCCTGGAGCGGCCAGTCGATATCCGGCTGAGGGTTGCCCGAGAGGGAGAACCGCGATGCCCAATCCGGACCAGCGGACGGATCGTAGGTAAACGCAGGAAACGCTCGTGATTCCATAGCCGCCGCGGCGGTCAGATAGAGCGGAAGCCCTCCCGCTTTTCCGGTCGAACCGGAGAAGACACTGAACAGCGTCGAACCCGGATAATCCAGTCCTCTGCGCAGGCGGTCCCGAAGCTGGACCAGGTTCGAGCTGCTGGACTGAAGCACGAATACGTCGTTGAAACCCATCGAGACGCTGGCGAGTTGCCTGCTGCGTATGCCGAAGGCGAGGCGACCATTGCCGACCGGAGACTCCTCCAGAATGTCGTCTGTCTGCACGAGAATTTTCATCGGCAGGCCCGCCGACAGGATTTCCGTCAACTTTTCGTTCTCGGTCGCCTGTGTCTTATCGGCGCTGACGCACACGAGGTAATCGGGAAACAGCGCCAGGTCCTTCGGATCCAGCCCGTTTTCGCCAAACGCGTCGAATATGGGATCGTGTCTCGAATCGCTGTATTCCCCATTGACCTCGAGTTGGGCTATGGCAATCGTGCGTGCGAGCTCGATCGCCTTGGGCAGCCGCTCACGGTAAGCCTTGAGAGCGCTGCTGCAGCTTTCGAAAGCGAAGGCGTACGGTCTGGCGGTCGCAGCGTGCGCTCTGCCGTCCTCGGATGTCTGGAAAAACCTCTGTGACTGAAGCACCGACAGGAGCGTCTCGAGCCGCTGGCGCCGGCTCTTGGGCAGCGCGGCCTCCGGGATGGATCGGGTGAGAATGCGCGACATCGCCTCGAAATCGAACGCGCCGGCATGGTCCCCGCCGACCGAGGCCCTGAGGTTCCCTGCGCTTCGCCCTGCGTCGGAATTGACAAATTCGGCCTTGAGGATGTCCGACAGCCTGAGAATCAGCCGGGTAATGTCCGCACCGAATTTCTGTGCTTTTTTCTGCTGTGCCATGTTCCAGGCGTGATTCACGAGCCGGGCCGGCATTGCCTCGTCGCAGTCCATGACCTCGCCGTCTATTTTCAGGCCGGAGCGGGCGCGAGCCAGGCTGTCCGCGACCAGCTTGTCAGCGGATGCGAGCGGGCCGGCTGCCTCGGTCCAGAGTGACGAGAGCAGACCGCGCGCGCCACCGGAGACCAGCTTGCGAATTTCCTGTTCCAGTCGAAGGACGTGTTTCCTGATCCTCTCCCCATCGTCGCCCTTTGCGACCTGATTCAGGATTCCGTCGACGAGCTCGGATAAAGACTGTACGAAGGCATCGCGGTCCCGGACCAGTACGATCGGAAAGTCGTAGCGTAGCTTGGTGAGATCCCGGTAGCCGGTGAAAAGAGCGGGACGCAGATCGAGACCGTCAACGGCGTCCAGGCGATCGCCGGATCTCTTCCCCGTCAAAAAGAAGGCAACGTGCGCTTGAAGATCAGCTTCCATGTTCGTGTAACCCGTTTCCTTGGTTTAAGTCTCTTGGCGACCAGGTTCGGATGCCCGTATGGGCGTTACAGTTCCTCACGCGGACTGCGGTTCTCCGGTCTGCGGCCAGACCGTGAACTTGTCGAATTCGGCTTCGAGGCCCTTCTTGATGAATTCGTTCGTGCGTAGTTTGTCGGTTCGCCGCAGATCCTCGTAGCAGGGTACCTCCGGATTCCGGTACAGGATTCCCACCGGAATGGGGTCGATGCTCGAGGCGATTTCGCGCGCGCGATTGAGATTCAGTGGATCGTGCTCCAACTGGTTTTTGTAGACCTTGGCCAGGCTGGGACTGATCTGGAGTCCGTCCTCGTGGTGCAGCAGCTGGATTTTCTGCGGATCATGCAGCCACGGGTCCATTATCTTCGGCAGCCATTCCGGGCACCGCTGCACGATGCGAACGAACGACAGGCCTTTGTGGTGATGAGCTGCCTTGACGATGTCAAACAGTACCTCCGGAATCCAGTCGACGGCCTGCGCGACGAATGAAGCATTCTGGACGCCGAGCGTCACGGTCAGGGGATTCAGGGCCTCGAGGTAGGAGCCGCGCGGGGTCGTGTTGCTCTTGGTTCCCTTGGGGGAAGTCGGCGATGCCTGCATCTTGGTCAGGCCGTAGATCTGATTGTCGTGCAGAAACACCGTGATGTTCATGTTGTAGCGGATGGCGTGGATCCAGTGGGCGGCGCCGATGCTGCAGCAGTCTCCGTCACCGGTATTCACGAACACGTGCAGGTCGGGCCTTGCCATCCTGACGCCTTCGGCGATGGGAAGCGCGCGCCCGTGAATGCCGTGGAAACCGTAGGTCTTCATGTAGTGCGGAAAACGGCTCGAGCAGCCGATGCCGGATACGAATACCGTCTGCTCCGGATGCAGGCCCTCGTCACGGCACAACCGCTGGACTGCGGCGAGAATCGCGTTGTCGCCGCAGCCGGTACACCAGCGTGGCACCCCGCTCTGGTAGTCCTCGAGTTCGTGATGCTCCTCGTACATCTGGAGGAGGCACTCGGTGGCGGCCATGTTCATGGTTTTCTCACCTTTATTTGCTGTTTCAGTTTGGCCCGGATGACGCGGGCGACGACGCTGGGCTTGATGGCCTGGCCTTTCACCTCGCTCCAGCAGTCGACGTCGACCAGGTAGCGTGCCCGCAGCAGCATGGCCAGGGCCGAGTAGCGCCGGTTGCTCTCGTCGATGATTTCGTCCGCGGGGCGGTCGGACCAGTTGCCCTCGATGGAAATGACCTTCTTGAACCGCTGCATGATCTCCTTGATGCCCCCGGGCAGAGGCTGGAGGAAGCGCAGGTGCATGGCGGACACCTTGTGGCCTTCCGCGCGCACGGATTCCACCGCCTCCTCGATGATTCCCTTGGTGCTGCCCCAGCCCACGACCAGCACGTCGCCCTCCGGGTCGCCATACACAGTGGGGGGCGTGAGCGTTTTCTGCAGCGCCGCCAGTTTCAGGCTGCGGGCATGGATGCTCGCCTCGTTGATCTCGGGATCGTAAGCGACATGGCTCGCACGGTCATGGGCAAGCCCGGTCAGGGTGTGCATGCCGCCGGGCTGGCCGGGGATGAAGCGGCGGGCGAGGCCGGTGGTCGCATTCCAGGCATAGGGCTCCACCCCTTCGGGGACCGGACTCTGGTCAATCGGGGGCGCCATCCACGCCTCGGTGAACTTCGGCCGCGGAAACGGCGTCTGCGAGGTGGCAAGGCCCGCATCGGTCAGAACGACGACGACCATGTTGAATGTCTCGGCAATCTTGCGCGCGGTGATGATCGAGTAGAAGCAGTCCTCGATGCCGCTTGGCGCGATGACCACCTTGGGCGCGTCCCCGTGGCTGCCGAAGATGGCGGTCATGAGGTCGCCCTGCTCGACCTTCGTCGGCTGTCCGGTGCTGGGACCGCCGCGCTGGACGTTCACCACGACCAGGGGGATCTCGCCCATGACGGCAAGCCCGATCGCTTCCTGCTTGAGCGAATAGCCGGGACCGGAGGTAACCGTGACCGTGCACTTGCCTGCGTATGAGGCGCCGATTGCGAAGGCGCAGGCGGAGATCTCATCCTCCGCCTGGTGGACCACGCCGCCGACCTTTTCGAACACATCGCTCAGGTAATGCGATACCGACGTGGCGGGCGTGATCGGATACATCGCGCAGATCTCCATGCCCGAGGCCAGTACTCCGAGGGCCAGCGCCGTGTTGCCGTTGACCACGATCTGCGGCTCCGTGGAGCGGGTGGCCGGGATCCGGAACCTGAAGTCCAGATTGGCCTCCGCCCACTTGTGCCCCGCTTCCAGAAGCACGACGTTCTGCCTGATCACGTTCTGGTCTTTCTTGCCGAAGGTGAGCGCGATCTGCTCCCGCCCCATTTGCAGCTCCAGGCTATAGATGCTGCACAGCATGCCCAGCGCAAACATGTTCTTGCCGCGCCGCGGATCCGAAACCAGGGTCCGGCACTCCTGCTCCATCGGGATCTCGTAGACCCTGTAGCCTGCTTCCACGAGCCGGTTGTAGGTCTCGACGTAAGATGCCGCGATCCTGGGATCCGGGTTGGTGCGCCACATGCTCTCCAGAAGGATGATGCATCCGGGCTTGAGTTCGCGATCCCTGACGCGCCCGAGGAGCACCTGTTCGTTGAAGGCCACTACGAGGTCGGTTTCGTCGCCGCCGTTGGTGACCCGGCCCGATCCGATCCGGATTCGGTTGCCACTCGCCCCGGCCACGCTGCGGGCGGGTGGCCGGATCTCGGCCGGGATAATCTCCGTGGTCCAGATTCCGTTGCCCATCCGTGCCGCGATCGAACCCAGGGATTGTCCGCAACGCTGCGCGCCTTCGCCGGAATCGCTGATGATTTCGACGATGTGTTCTTTCAGCGTCGTCACCGCATTCTTGCCCGCTGGCGCACTTGTCTCACTTGTCTCAGTCGTATGTCTGCCAGCTTGCTTGACGGGTTTCTGCGTGATGGTTTCGTTCATGTATTTTCCGTAGCTGCTGTTGAGCGCGTGCGTTACCGGGTCAGGGTTCCGGCCGGTGGGCCCGAACCACGAGCCCTAGGCAACGCGGACGCGCGCGAAGTTCCGTTCCCGCAGATCAATTCCAAACCGTCTGCCTGCATCGTCCCCGCCCTGCGCCACCGGTGCCACATAGGGGAGGTTGCTGTCACGAATCCCGAGATAGGCCTTCATGCTGCGCGCCGCCTTGCGGCCAGCCCCCATGGCCTCGATCACGGTCGCGGCGCCGGTGACGATGTCTCCACCGGCGAACACGCCCGCCACAGAAGTGGCGAGGTTCTCGTCGGCGCCGATATAGCCCCACTTGTTGAGCTTGAGCTTCGAGGTCTGACCCATGATCGGATTGGCGTTGGTGCCGATCGCATACACGATAACGTCGGTCTCGAAATCGAACTCGCTGCCCGCGACCGGAACTGGGCGCCGCCTGCCCGAATCGTCCGGCTCGCCAAGCTCCATGCGGATGCAGCGCATGCCGCGGACGCTGCCCTTGCCGTCGTCGAGGACTGCCACCGGATTGGTGAGCCAATGGAACTCGATCCCTTCCTGCTCGGCGTGATGGACTTCCTCCGCCCGCGCCGGGGCCTCTTTCCGGGAGCGTCGGTAAATGCAGTACACTTTTTCCGCGCCCAGTCTCAAGTTGACCCGCATCGCGTCCATCGCCGTGTTTCCCGCCCCGACAACGGCGACGCGGCGGCCAAGCGGCAGCGGCGTGTCAAAGTTCGGGAATTCCTTGGCGCGCATCAGGTTGCAGCGCGTCAGCAGTTCGTTTGCCGAGAGCACGCCATTCAGCGAGTCGCCCGGGATTCCGAGCATGGTGGGATACCCGGCGCCAACACCGACGAATACCGCATGGAACCCCATCTCGTCGATCATCTGCTCGATCGTGAACAGGCGGCCGACCAGCGTGTTGCATTCGAACTTGACGCCGAACTTTTTCAGATTGTTGATCTCCGCGTCGATCACTTCGTTCGGGAGACGGAAGTCCGGAATCCCGTAGCGCAGGACGCCGCCCGGCTGATGGAAAGCTTCATACACCGTGACGTCGCACCCTGCCTTGGCCATGTCCGCCGCGCAGGCCATGCCGGCCGGTCCCGAGCCGACGATCCCCACCTTGAAGCGCGTCGGCTCGATATACGGAATGTTGACCCAGCCCTCTTTGATGGCGGTATCGCCGACAAAGCGCTCCAGTCGTCCGATGGCGACCGCTTCCAGCGACTCGCCGACGGTGCAGACGCCCTCGCACTGAGTCTCCTGCGGACAGACCCGGCCGCAGATGGAGGGCAGGAGATTGGTGTCGGTCAGGACGTCGTAGGCGCCGCGGAAATTCTTCTCGCCGATCTTCTGGATGAAACCGGGGATATTGATCCCCACCGGGCAGCCGGCGATGCAGGGCTGGTCCGGGCACATCAGGCAGCGCTCGGATTCGCGCAGCGCATCTTCGAGACTGTAGCCGCAGGCGACCTCTTCGAAATTCCTGGCCCGCGCCTGCGGATCCTGCTCGCGCATCGGCGTGCGCTCCTGCGGTATGGTGCGTATCGTCTTCTTCTTTGCCATGGGTCCCTACCGCGTAACTGCCGACCTTGGCGTCGGGGAGGTCAGTGCCGCCGACGCTGACTCGAACTGCTTCTGGAGGCGGCAGCTTTTCTCCCAATGATCCAGGGCCATCCGTTCTTCCTTCGTATAGCGCCGCAGGCGCGTCATGAGATCGTCGAAGTCGACTTTGTGTCCGTCGAAATCGGGCCCATCGACACAGGCGAATTTCACCTGGTCGCCGATTTTCACCCTGCAGCCGCCGCACATTCCCGTTCCGTCGACCATGAGGGGGTTCAGGCTCACCATGGTCTTGATCTTGTGGGGACGCGTCGCTTCAGCGCAGCCTTTCATCATGATCGGCGGGCCGATTGCAACGACCTCGTCGATGTCGGCGTGTTTGGCAATGGCCTGTTTGATCCCCTCGGTGACCAGTCCTTTGATGCCCGCCGAGCCATCATCGGTGCACACGATGAATTCGTCGCAGCATGCCCTGAACTTGTCTTCCCAGAAAACCAGGCTCTTGTTCCTGAATCCGAGGACGCCGATCACGTAGGCGCCGCTTTCCTTGAAGGCGCGTGCCTGCGGGAAGACGGGCGCCACACCAAGCCCACCGCCGACGCACACGACCTTCTTGGCGTGGCTGATGGGGCTCGGAATGCCCATCGGGCCGACCATCCCGTAAAGGCTGGTGCCGACCTGGCATGCCAGCTGCATTTCCCTGGTCGTTTTTCCGACCGCCTGTATCACCAGCGTGATGGTGCCATTTTTGCGGTCGAAGTCGGCAATGGTGAGCGGAATGCGCTCGCCATGCTCGTGAAGCATGACGATGACGAACTGGCCGGGGTGGGCAGCCTTCGCCATCATGGGATGCAGGACCTCCAGGAGATACGTGACGTCGGAGAAATCCTCGCGCTTTACTATCTCGTAGTTGGACATGCCATACGCCCCCACATCGATCGTGCAATCAAGTATTTGGCCGTGGCCCAGAACCCGTCGCTTGCGGTTTGCACGGGCTTCCCGAGAGTCGATCTCGGCGTTCTGGGCGCAATGTATTGTGTTAGACCAATTTCATTTTGATGTAGCGCAAAGACCTGTCTGTTTGCGCGAAAGGACTGCCGGGAAAGCATTGGAATGCCTCGCTTTTCCCCTGGGCGACGCGGACATGGCCACCGGTGCTCGAGGCGTGCCGCCGGTATAATCATAAGAGATGCCGGTGCAGACCAGCGGTTGGGGAACCGATTTGCAACCACTGAGCTGCACGTTTGGGATGGGTAAAATTGCGTTTTTTTACATACAGTTGTAGTTATTGTCCCGATGTGGCTAGGCAAACGGTCATCCCGTGGAGCGGTAACAGTTACCGAGCAGGTATGCCGGGTTAGCTCAGTTGGTAGAGCAGCGCATTTGTAATGCGACGGTCGAGGGTTCGAATCCTTTACCCGGCACCAAACACCAAACAATCGGGCGGTCCGCGTGACTCGACCCCTTGCTTGACCGGACAGTGGCGGCGTTCATGATAAAGTTAATCGTCGTACCATCACACGCGTGGCGCAGTATCGATTCGCATCGCGTAACCTGGGGGGCTTGCGTGCAAGACTTTCTCTTCTTCGCTCGGAATTTTCCAAGCCGGGGAATCGCTCGACTTTCGGCATCGCTCTTCCTGGCAGCAACGCTGGCCGTGCTCGCGGGATGTCATGGTGGAGACGACCCGTCCCCTCCGGACAATCCAAGCGGAACAACGACCGGCACGCCCGGCGCGCCAACACCCCCCGGCGCGCCGAGTTTCGCGCTCGCGCTCACCAACGCTGCCGGTGCAACGGTAACCTCCATTTCCACCGGTACTCCCGCGACAGTGAAGGCAACGTTGAAAAACGCTGCTGGCGCGGTGGTTCCCAACGCAATCGTGACATTCAGCACCGATGCGACTCTGGCAACCATTACCCCGGCCGCGACAGCCTTGACCGATGCCTCCGGAGTCGCAACAGTCACGCTGAATCCCGCAACCATTCTGACTGCGGGCGCCACTGCCATCACGGCAACCGCCCAGGTGGGAACCATCGCGGTAACCGGCTCTATAGGCTTTGCCGTTGGTGCCGCCGCCGTCACCGTCACGGCACCTGTACTCGGCGTCGGCGCCGCGCCGCTCTCGGCCTTTGGCACCACCAGTATTGCCGTTACCGTATCACTCGGTGGGGTGCCCGTCACTACGCCACAGAATGTCACTTTTTCCTCTGCCTGCGCCAACATCGGCAAGGCCGTGTTGAGCGCCGGCGTCGCCACTGTGAACGGGACGGCCACAGGTTCATACAGGGATAGCGGCTGCGCCGGAACTGACGTCATTACCGCCTCGGCAGCGGGCGTCACGTCCCCTTCGACCAGTTTGGTTGTCGCCGCCCCCGTGACAGGCTCGATCCAGTTTGTATCCGCCACGCCCAGCAGCATTTCCCTGAAAGGGACGGGGGGCACGGAAGCGTCACAAGTGCGTTTCAAGGTATTGGATACCGGCGGAAACCCGCTCAGCGGCAAGACCGTCACTTTCGGGTTGAGCACGACGGTGGGCGGAATCACGCTTACACCCGCCGCCCCCGCCACCGCGATTTCGGATGCCAATGGAGTGGTCGTGACCAATGTCAACTCGGGCACGGTCAGCACGCCGGTGAGAGTAACGGCCTCGACCCCTGGAGCAACTGCCGGCACCACGCTCACCACCCAATCGAGTGGATTGACGATCACCACGGGGATCCCGGATCAGGACAGTTTTTCCTTGAGCGCGACCAAGCTTAATCCGGAATTCAGGGACATTGACGGCAATACGACCGTGTTGACTGTGCGTATGGCTGACCACTTCAATAACCCCGTGCCTGACGGCACGGTCGTAAACTTTACGACTGAAGGCGGTTCAATCATCGCCTCGTGCAGCACGGTAAGCAGCGCTTGCAGTTCCACGTTGACCAGCCAGGCGCCGCGCCCCGCTGACGGCAGGGTGACCGTACTCGCCTATGCTGTGGGCGAGGAAAGCTTTATCGACCTGAATGGCAACGGCGTGGCAGATCTGGTGCCTAACGAAATGATAGACAACAGCTCCGGTGTACTTGTTTCAACGGACTTGGCGGAGGCCTTTCGCGACGACAATGAGAATGGTGTGCGCGACGCCACAGAGACATTTATCGATTTCAACCAGAATGGCGTTTATGATGGTCCGGACGGCAAGTACAGCGGCGTATTGTGCGATAACATCACCCTGCCTCCGGCAGGAAGTTCGGTTGGCACATGCGCTGCGAGAAAATCCATTCATGTGCGAAAATCCATTGTGATTGTATTTTCCGGTTCCACTGCGGTCATATCGAAAATTGCACCCGCCGGTACCATCGACCTTGTTGGTAACTGCACCGGCACGTCCCAGCAAGTAAACTTGAGGGTTGTCGATTTTGGGGGCAACCCCATGCCTGTGGGAACAACTATCGTCGTTACGACCACCAACGGGACGATGTCAGGGACTGGTTCTTTTACGCAAGCGAACACCAACGTGACTCCGGCAGCGGGCGCGGCAAACTATTCGGTGTCCATACGGGATGACTCCGTGGCTGGAACGAGCACAAACTTGACTACCGGGGTGGTTAGCCCCACATGCACAGACGCAACCCTTTCCGGCGTGCTGACGGTAACGGTCACAACACCTGGAGCAGCTTCAGTAGAACCAACTAAAACAATCGCTCAATTTCCTGTTTTGAACTGAAACACCGGAAAGTGCGTTGACGAAAACGGGCATCTGAAAGATGTCCGCTTTCCTTTCTGCAGGATCACGATAAGCAGCTTTCAGTATCTTCACCTGGCTGCCTGATGTTTGATCTTCCAAACCGGCGCGCCGGGCAGCGGCGTGATAATGTTCCGCGCTCCTAAACGTGCTTGAGGATCGCGCATGGCGCAGGCGAACCACTCGAACCATCCGGACCGCCATCATGCCGTGGACATCCACGCGCATTATTTCCCGCAGGCCTTTCTCGACTTGATCGCGGCCAATGCCGGCACCTACGGCTTCGAGCACCGCATGGTCGAAGGCAAGGGTCCGCAGTTCAAGATCGGCCATCTCGCCACCGGGCCGGTGGGCAGGAAGTTCATCGATCTTGACGCGCGCCTGGAAGCCATGGACGGCCAGGGCGTGGAGGTGCATCTGCTGTCGCTCTCGCAGCCGATGGCGTACTGGGCCAAGCGCGACCTGGCGCAGCGCCTCACCGAAACCTACAACGACGGCCTCGCAGCTGCGCATGAGCGAAATCCCAGGCGGCTTTACGGGCTTACGACCTTGCCGATGCACGAGCCCGATCTCGCAGTGCGCGAGGTGGAGCGTGCCTCGAAGCTGGCCGGCGTGCGCGGTTTTTACATGGCGACGCACGTGCTGGAGCGTGAACTGTCCGACCCGGCCTTCTTTCCCGTGTACGAGCGCATCGAGTCGCTCGGCCTGCCGATTTTCCTGCACCCGGTCGAAGTGATCGGCTACCAGCGGCTCGCGACGCATTACCTCACCAACCTGCTCGGCAATCCATTCGAGTCGGCGATTGCCGCGGCGCACCTGATCTTCGGCGGCGTGCTGGACCGCTTCCCGAAGCTCACGTTCTGCCTGCCGCACGCAGGCGGTGCCTTCCCGTGGCTGGTGGGCAGGCTGCACCGCGGCTGGGAAAAGCGCGAGGAACTCAGGCATCTGAAGCTCGAAGGCCCGGTGGCCTACCTGCGGCGCTTCTACTACGACACCGTAGGCTACTCCGACCACGTGCTCGAGTACCTGACCCGCGTCATCGGGGCGGACAGGGTGCTGATGGGCAGCGACTATTGCTTTCCCATTGCCTATGAGCAGCCGGTGGAAATCGTCACCCGGCATCCGCAGCTGGACGAGGAGACAAAGCACCGCATTGTGGAAGCGAACGCGCGACAATTGCTCAATCTGTAGTGAGCTTCCCCCGCGGCCCGCAGTACCGTGCGCCATGCGCACGATGGCGATGCACAGGAGGCGTGTATGACTGAGAAGAAACGGGTGACCCGATTGACCCGATTGACATTCGGACGGGCGCGCCGGCGCTGGCTGCTGCGCGCCGTGGCTTCGCTGGGCGCGGCATCCCTGCCGTCGGCGATCCGGCAGGCGCTTGCCATGGGCGAGAATCCCGCCGCCCCGGGGCTGCACCGCGTTGAGGGAGAGGTGCGCGTCAACGGCAGGCCCGCTGCGTCCGGGTTCCTGATCCGCCCCGGCGACGTCATCGAGACCGGCGCGCGCAGCCAGGCCGTGTTCGTCGTCGGGCGCGACGCGTATCTGCTGCGTGCGGGCAGCCGTCTGGAGACGGTGGGGCGCGAAATGCTCATCAACACGCTGCGCGTCGTCACCGGCAAGCTGCTGTCGGTGCTCGGACCCGGCGCAAGGCGCATCGAAACGCCGAGCGCCACGATCGGCATCCGCGGCACGGGTATCTATGTCGAGGCCGAGCCGGATCGCACCTACGTCTGCACCTGCTACGGAATCGCCGATATCCAGGCGAACGACAAGCCGGAGGTGCGCGAGACCGTGGAAACGAAGCACCACGACCAGCCGCGCTATGTCTACGGCAAATCGATGCCCTCGATCAGGATGATCGAGGGTGCGCCGGTGATCAACCACACCGACGCGGAACTGGCCATGCTCGAGGCGCTGGTGGGCCGCAGGCCGCCGTTCCTCGAATCTGGCGCCCCACCCTATTGAGTAATTGGGGTCAAGTAATTGGGGTCAGAGTAACTTTTCCCTGCCTAAAGCAGGCGGGCGTACGCCAAGGGCGAGGAAAAGTTACTCTGACCCCAATTACGCGACGTAGATGTTGCGGCAGTGGGTCTCGCGCACGAAAAAAGCGCTCGCCAGGCCCATCAGTACGAACGCGAACAACACGCCAAGCGCCCGTCGCCAATCCTCGAGCGAGTGCGCCGCGCCGTGGCTCGATATATCAAGCACCCAGCCGACCAGCGGCTGGCAGAGCGCCGGCCCGAGAAAGCCGCCGGTGTTCACAACGCTGGTCGCGGTTCCGGCAAGCGCCGGCGGGTTCACTTCCTTGGCGCACGCCCAGCTGAGCGAGGCGCCGGAGATCGAAACGCCCATCAGCGCACACAGCGTAAAGCTCGCTGCGAGCGGCATCGTCCAGCCGGCGACCCACGGGATCCAGCACGCCGCGTAAGTGGCGCCCAGGAGCCGCATGAGCGGCAGGCGGCGCCCGATTCGGTCAGATAGCGTACCGACCCCGAACGCGCCGATTGCGAAGCCGAGAATCATGACGCTCGTGTGATAAGTGGCCATGGTGCGCTCCATGCCGTGCACTTCCCGCAGGTAGGGCACTGCCCAGAGGCCGTTGAACGTGAGGTAGGAGCCGATCAGTCCCAGGCTCATGAAGAACCCCGGCCAGGTCATCGGGTTGCGCAACACGACCGCGAGCCCTTCGAGCCAGTGGTTCGAATGCGGCGGGTGGTCCGGCTGGCCCTCCAGCTCCTGAATCGAAGGCAATCCCAGTTCGCGGGGGTTGTCCCGCAACAGCGCCCAGATCAGCGCACCGAGCAGCAATGAAAGAATTCCCGCGGCCACGAACACGTTGCGCCATGAGGTGACGCCGACCACCCAGGCAAGCGGGGCCGCGGAAAGGAAGCCTCCCATGTTGCCGATGAACATGAGCAGGCCGGTCATCGTGGCGAACTGGCGTTCCGCGAACCATGCCGCGTTCAGCTTCAGCACCGCGACGAACGCGACCGAGACTCCCAGGCCAACCAGCAGCCGTCCTGCAAACGCCACGGCCAGGGTTTCCGCGCTGCCGAAGATGATCGATCCGATGCCCGCGACCAACGCCCCGGCTGTGAATAGGCGGCGCGGGCCCCAGGTGTCCGCGAGCACACCCGAGGGCACCTGCATGGCGAAGTAGACGTAGAAGTAGGCGGCCGCGAGGACACCGAGCGTGGTGCCCGAGGTCTGGAATGCCTGCTGCAGCTCGCCTGCAATCGCGGCGGGCGCAAGGCGGTGGAAGAAGGCCAGGACGAAGGCGGCCGCGCCGAGCACGTACGCAGTCCAGCGCAACCGCTGGATGCGCGCGCGAACGGCATGGCTATAATGGGGTGAGTTCGTCAAGAGGCGCCGCAATCAGTCGACAGGATTCTACAGGGAGATTTGATCATGAAGCTTCGTCGTTGCGTCGTAGTGCCCGTAGTGCCAGCGGTCTTGCTGATTGCGGCGCTCATTGCCGGCTGCGCCGGCATGCCGGGGCCCGACTATCGCGCCATTGTCGCCGCGCCCGACCGCACCGACGCCGACCGCAAGAACGACGAGCGGCGCAAGCCCGAGCAGATGCTCGCTTTTGCCGGCGTTCGGTCGGGAATGAAAGTGCTCGACATGAGCGCAGGCGGCGGTTACAGCACCGAACTGCTTGCGCGCGCGGCCGGGCCGCAGGGTGTTGTCTACGGTCAGGATTCGAAACAGGTGATCGAGCAGACCGTAAAGGGCCGGTTCGACCAGCGCATGAAGGCCCCGGCAATGAAAAACGTCGTTTACGTCGTGCGCGACTACGAGGACCCCGTGCCGCCCGAGGCGCGCGGCCTGGACCTGGTGACCATTTTCTACGGTTATCACGACCTGCCCGCAATGGGCGTCGACCGTGCGAAGATGAATCGGCGAATCTTCGAATCCCTTAAGTCCGGAGGCGGCTACGTCATCGCCGACCACGCGGCGAAGGCAGGGGTAGGCGTGAGCGCGTCGAAATCGTTGCATCGCATCGAGGAAAGCGTCCTGCGGCGCGAGGTGGAAGCGGCCGGCTTCCGCCTCGCCGCCGAGGCGAACTTCCTGCGCAATCCGGATGACCCGCGCGAGGAACGCGTTTTCGCGCTCAAGATCCCGGTCGACAATTTCGTGCTGAGGTTCGTCAAACCCTGAGTCCATACTGACATTTTCATACTGTTGGCGTTGCCTTGACTTGGGTATAACCGTGCTCTAGGATGGTCTGTCAATGATTCGAGCCACATAACCCTCGGCACATCCGCACCCGCCGGGATATTCTCAGCACTGCCCGATTTGCGCGTTTTGCGCGTGCCCCTGACTGCTGCTCACAAGGGCACGAGTCGGTACCGAGATCACATCAATCGGAGGAAAGTCATGGCTTACAGCGACAAGAAGTGGGATGCGTTTATCGATAACCTCAAGGTGAGCCGCCGCGATTTCATTTTCTCGACGGCGGCGGCCGGCGTGTTGACCATGACGCCGCGTTTTGTTGGCGCCCAGGCGGCCAAGACCTACAAGCTCGGCGTGTTGCTGCCCTCGACCGGCACCGGTGCAAATTACGTCGAGAACGCAATCAAGGGCCTTCCGCTCGCGGTAGCCGAGATCAATGCCAAGGGCGGATTCCTGGGCCGGCACCCGATCGAGATCGTCTACCGCGACGACCAGACCAAGCCCGACGTTGGCGCGCGGGAGGCGAAGTCGATCATCCTCAACGACAACGTGCAGACCATCATCGGCACGTATTCAAGCGCGGTGGCGCTGGCGATCGAGGAGATCACGCACGAGCACAAGGTGCTGCACATCGCGGCCACTTCCAACAGTTCGAAGATCACCCAGGACAACTACTCGCCCTATACCTATCAGTTCTGCCCCGACAGCAACATGCAATCGGGCGCAGTGGTGGTTGCAGTATCGAAAATGGTGAAGAAGAACAACTGGAAATCGTACGTGTCGCTCAACCAGGATTACGAGTGGGGGCGCGATACGCACAAAGGATTTACCAGCGAACTCGCCAAGGCGGCACCGCAGGTGAAGGAAACCAAGCAACTGTGGTTCAAGCTCGGCGAGACCGACTTCACCTCCTACATCACCGCCGTGATGGCGGCGAAGCCGGATTTCCTGTTCGGCGCAATCGCCGGCAAGGACTCGGAAACCTTTCTGCAACAGGCCGGCCAGATGGGGCTGTTCAAGCGTGTGCCGTTCCCCGGTGGGCTGATTTCCGTGACCGAGCTGCGTCAGTTGCGCAAGACATTGCCGCGCGGAATCATCGGCCTCGCGCGCTGCCCGTTCTTCGCGCATTTGAAAGAGCCGCTGATGCAGAAGTACATCAAGATGCACCGTGCCAAATTCGGCGACGACAACTATCCGGATGACTGGGCGTGCATGCACTACGACGCCATCTACGGGCTCGAGCAGGCGATCAACAAGGCGAAAAGCATAGAAACCGAGGCCGTGGTCAAGGCGCTCAAAGGCGCGACGCTCAACACGTGCCGCGGCAAGCGCACGATGCGCGACTGCAGCAACCAGCTCGACGTGCCGTCCTACGTCGGCGAGGTATGGGATTCGCCCAACTATCCGTTCCCGATCTACAAGCCGGACACCATGATCGTCGTTGAAGGTCACGACGTATGGACGCCGACTTGTGAAGACGTCGAGAAACTGAAGAAGAAACGCGCGTAAGCGCGGCGACCGACTGCGGTGCGAGCGCCGCAGTCGGTCCCCTCCAACGGAACTCCCGCCGCCCGGGCAGAACGCGATGGACCCCAGTGCATTTGCGATTCAGCTGTTCAGCGGTCTGTCGCGCGCGATGGTCCTGTTCCTGCTGTCCGCCGGTCTGTCGCTGATCTTCGGTGTGATGAACATCCTCAACTTCGCGCATGCGACGCTGTGGCTGGTCGGCGGCTACGTGACCTACTCGATATTCGAGTTTCTTGGCGGCCAGTTCGGCGCCAGTCCCTGGCTGCTGCTGCCGGCGATTCTCGGCGCCACGGCGGCGATGGCCGCGGCCGGGTTTGCGCTCGAGCGCTACCTGATCCGGCGCACCTATGGACGCGATTTGCCGGAGCAACTGCTGCTCACCTTCGCGCTGGTGCTGATCATCGGCGACCTGATCAAGCTCGTGTGGGGCGTCGAAAACCGCCGCATCAGCCTCGGCATCGAGCCGATCGAGATGCTCGATACCTTCATCAACCCGTACCATTTCGTGATCATTGCGACCGGAGTCGCGGTCGCGTTCGGGCTGTGGTTTTTCCTGCATCGCACGCGTTTCGGCAAGATCGTGCGCGCAGCGGTCTATAGCCGCAACATGGTGAGCGCCCTCGGTATTCCCATCCCGATGATCTATTCCGGCGTATTTGCGCTCGGGGTCGGGCTGGCCGCGTTTGCCGGCGGCGTGTTCCTGCCGCTGCTGCCGATGTCGCTCGGCGTCGATCACGACATCATCGTGCAGTGTTTCGCGGTGGTGGTGATCGGCGGTTTTGGCAGCATGCTCGGTACTTTCGTTGCGGCGATTATCGTCGGCGTCGTCTACTCGTTCTCGATCCTGTTCTGGCCCGACGGCGCGCTGGCGATGGTTTTCCTGATCGTCATCCTGGTGCTGATCTGGCGACCGTGGGGCCTGTTCGGCACCGAGTTGCGTTATTGATCGATCGACGTGAGCGCCGACAACAGCAACTGGTGGTCGCGGCTTTATGGCAAACACGGATTGTCGGGGCCGGCTGCGCTCCTGCTGCTCGTGTTTTTTGTGCTGGTGCCGCTGTTGCCGGGCAAGTTCTGGACGATCGTATCGACCGAGATCCTGATTCTCGGCCTGTTTGCGATGAGCTTCAATCTGCTCTACGGCTACATGGGGCAGATTTCGTTCGGGCACGCCGCGTTTTTCGGCCTCGGCGCCTACGCCACGGCGATGGTATTCACGCGCTTCAAGACGGTGGGCGGGGAAATCGCGACATTCGATTTTTTCCTGTCGCTGCTCGCCGGCCCTCCGACTGCGGCACTCGGCGCGCTGATCGTCGGCTTTTTCTGCGTGCGCCTCACCGGCATCTACTTTGCGATGCTATCGCTCGCGTTCGGCGAGTTGCTGTTCTACATCGTGTTCTCCTGGTACAGCTTTACCAAGGGTGACGATGGCATCCAGGGCCTGCTGCCGCCGCCGTTTTTTCAGGACCCGGTCAACTACTATTACCTGACCCTGGCGATCGTGATCGCGGCGCTGCTCGCGATGTGGCGCATCACCGAGTCGCCGTTCGGTTACATCATGCGCACGCTGCGGGACAACCAGCGGCGGGCGGCGTTTCTCGGCGTCAACGTGCGCCTGCATATGCTCGTGAACTTCGTGATTGCCGGGGCGTTCGCCGGACTCGCCGGTGCGCTGTGGGGGCCGTTTTCACGCAGCGTGTCGCCGGGGCTGCTCGGCTGGCAGGAATCCGGCATCGCGGTGTTCATGACGTTGATCGGCGGCGCCGGTTCGTTCATGGGGCCGCTGCTGGGGTCGGTGATCTACACCCTCCTGCAGGCGGTTGTCACCATGTTCACCACGTATTGGCCGCTCACCATCGGCACCATCATCCTGCTGATCGTGCTGTTCGCGCCGGGCGGCGTGCTCGGATTGATAGAAAAGCGCGTCAAGAGGCGCCGTGGCGAGGCTGCCGATGCCGATGCGGATGACGAGGCGGGAATCCCCGCGGAGAAGCGATAGCGATGGCAGCGATCCTCGAAGTCACCAACCTGCACAAGCATTTCGGCGGGATTCACGTGACACGTCACGTGAATTTCTCCATGGAGGAGGGCGAGCAGTCGGCGATCATCGGACCGAACGGCGCAGGCAAGAGCACGCTCATAAATCTGCTCACTGGTTATCACCGCTGCGATGCGGGCAAGGTGGTGTTCGAGGGGCAGGACATCACAAACCGGCCGCCGCACAAGATTGCGCGCATGGGAATTTCGCGCGCGTTCCAGGTCAGCAGCATCTTCACCAAAATGACGGTCGCCGAAAACGTGCGCTCGGCGGTGCACGCGCAGATGCGCCGCTCGTTCAGCATCTTCGGCGCCGCCAGCCGCATCGGCATCGAAGAAACCGATCGCGTGCTCGCGTTGTGCGGGCTCGACGCAAAACGCGACCTCGTCGCCGGTGAGCTTGCGCAGGGCGACAAGAAGCGTCTCGAGCTCGCGATCGCCCTCGCCGGCAAGCCGCGTCTGTTGTTCCTCGACGAACCGACCGCGGGCATGTCGATCGACGAAGCGCGCAGCACCATGGAACTTGTCGACCGGCTCAACCGGGAGCTAACGTTGACCGTGCTGTTCACTGAGCACGACATGGGCATCGTGTTCAATCACGCGCGCAAGCTCACGCTGCTGCACCGTGGCGAAATCGTTGTGCAGGGCACTCCCGCAGAGGTGCGCGCAAACGAAACCGCCCAGAAGGTTTATCTCGGCGAGCATCAGGTATGACGAGCCGTCTGGAACTGCGTGGCGTTCACACGCATTACGAAACCAGCCACATTCTGTTCGATGTGTCGCTCGAGGTGAACCAGGGCGAATCGGTGTGCCTGCTCGGCCGCAACGGCGCCGGCAAGACCACGACCCTGAAGAGCATCATGTCGCTTGCGCCGCCGAGCGCCGGCGGCATCAGCTTCAACGGCGTCGACCTGGTGGGGCGTGCTCCCTACGAGATCGCGCAACTCGGCGTCGGCTACGTGCCCGACGAGCGCTTGATTTTTCCCGACCTTACGGTGCGCGAAAACCTCGAGATCGCGATCAAGCGGGGCGCCAGCGGCGCCCCCGCACAATGGACGGTGGACGCGATTTACGGTCTGTTTCCGGTGTTGCAGCCGCTCGATGCGCGCCTCGGCGGTTACCTTTCCGGCGGCGAACAGCAGATGTTGACCATCGGCCGCACGCTGATGGGCAATCCGTCGCTGCTGCTGCTCGACGAGCCCGTGGAGGGCGTTGCGCCGGTGGTGGTGCAGGAACTCACGCGCCAGATCAAGGTGCTGAAGACGATGGGGCTCACGATACTGTTTGCCGAACAGAACATGCATTTTGCGACGGAAATCTCCGATCGCGCTTACGTGATAGAGAAGGGGCGTATCCGCTTCGAGGGCACGATGAAGGAGCTCGCCGCCAACGAGGAAGTGAAGCAGAAATATCTGATGATCTGAAAATGCGTCCTGGAGCTCTGCATTCCGCGGGAGATGGAACCAAGGAGGCTGAATTTGCCTTCTTTTCAGTCTCGCGTTTTCGTGCTGTTGCAAACGCGCAACTGCACGAAAACGCGAGACGTATGCAAAACCGGAATCTTCGCCACAATCGTCAACAGTAAGCTCGTAAGGGACTACGGATACAGCCCGCGGATGCGGTGCGCATCCAGCACCCGCTCGCAGGCGACGATGTAGGCCGCGGTGCGCAGCGACAGGCGTTTGTGCTGCGCGATGTCCCACACGCGCCCGAACGCACCCACGAGGATCTGCTCCAGGCGCCGCATGACCTCGTCCTCGCTCCAGAAGAAGCTGGAGAAGTCCTGCACCCATTCGAAGTAGCTGACCGTCACGCCGCCCGCATTCGCGATCACGTCGGGAACCACGGTGATGCCGCGCTCGGCAAGCACGTCGTCTGCGCCGGGCGTGGTCGGCCCGTTGGCACCCTCGATCAGCACCCGCGTGCGGATGCGCTGCGCCCGTTGCTGATTGATCTGGTTTTCCATGGCGGCCGGCACGAGGTAGTCGGTCGGCAGCTCCCAGAAAGCCCCGGTGTCAATGCGCTCACCCAGACCCGATGCGGCCACGCCGCCGGGCGCATCGGCGGCGCGCGCGAGCGCCGGGATGTCCAGCCCCCGCTCGGAATAGACGGTGCCGTGTGCATCCTGCACCGCAATGACGCGGGCGCCGTTGGCGGCGAACAACTCGGCCGCAGGCCGACCCACGTTGCCGAACCCCTGGATCGCGATACCGGCGCCTTCGATCGGGATGCGCAGCCGCCGGCCGGTCTCGCGGGCGATGAAGAACACGCCCTGTCCCGTTGCCCGGTTGCGTCCCACGCTTCCGCCCAGCGCGACGGGCTTGCCTGTCACGACGCCGGTCGCGGTGTGGCCGACGTTCATGGAGTAGGTGTCCATCATCCACGCCATGGTCTGCTCGTTGGTATTGACGTCGGGCGCGGGGATGTCCTGGTCCGGGCCGATGATCATGTTGATCTCGCTGGTGTAGCGGCGCGTCAGCCGCTCGAGTTCCTTCTGCGACAGCGTCTTCGGGTCGACGCGCACCCCGCCCTTCGCGCCGCCGAAGGGCAGATTGACCGCCGCGGTCTTGATGGTCATCCACGCGGCGAGCGCCATCACCTCGTCCAGGCCCACGCCCGGGTGGTAGCGGATGCCACCCTTGCCCGGTCCGCGCGAGAGGTTGTGCTGCACGCGGTAGCCCTCGAAATGGACCATGCGGCCGTCGTCCGATTCGATCGGCACGTCGACGATGAGCGCCCGCTTGGGGCGCCTGAGCGTTTCGGCCGCTTCAGCGAGCGCGCCCAGATGCGGCAGCACGCGCTCGATCTGCTCCAGATAGACGCGCCAGGGGCTGCTGGGTTCGGACGACGCGAAGGAAAGACCGGAGGATGCATTGGGGGTCGACATAGTGTGAGTCTCCATTCGAATGAGACGGTGCTGCTCGACGAACCAGTCTTTCGCGGGGCCGGCAAGAGGATTTGACCTGAGTCAAAGGCATGCCATCCACATGGCGCCTATGGTGTCATAGGTGTCATAGGTGTCGCAGGTGTCACAGCAGCCGGTCGAATCGGGGAGTCCCGCGGGAGAGCACATGGCTACGCGAGCCAATGCGCCGGCCGGGCGCATCCAATTGAGGCGTGCAGACGCTCTGGTCATCGTCGACGTCCAAAACGATTTCGTTCCGGGCGGCAGCCTGGCGGTCTCGCGCGGCGACGAGGTCGTCCCGGTGCTCAATCGCTACATTGAGGCATTCGACGCCGCCGGGCTGCCGGTCTTCGCCACGTGCGACTGGCATCCGGCGGATCATTGCTCGTTCAAGGCGCAGGGCGGTTCGTGGCCGAGCCACTGCGTTGCCGGAACCCTTGGCGCTGCATTTGTCCCGGCGCTGGCGCTGCCTGCGTCGGCTATGATCATCTCCAAGGCCACCGAGCGCGACCGCGATGCCTACTCCGGCTTTGCCGGCACCGAGTTCGAAGCGAAGCTGCGCCAGATCGGCGCGCTGCAACTGTTTGTCGGAGGACTCGCCACCGACTACTGCGTGCTGAATACCGTTCGCGACGCGCGCGCGCTGGGCTTCGGGGTGATGCTGCTCACCGACGCCATACGCGCGGTCGGCCTCCAGCAGGGCGACGGCGCCAGAGCAGAGGCGGAAATGGTCGCGCTCGGCGCGCTGCCGATAACCTTGGACCGGCTCTCGGTCTGACGGGATGGCAGAGCCCTCGCCGAAGCGGGACCGTCGATGAGCGACCCGGCGGCCAGCGCCCTGCTCACCGATCTGTACGAGCTGACCATGCTGCAGGCCTACCATGACCGCGGCATGAACGGCACGGCCGTGTTCGAGTTCTTCTCGCGCAAGCTGCCGCGGCAGCGCAACTTCCTCATGGCGGCGGGTCTGGAGCAGGTGCTCGACTATCTCACCGGGCTTCGTATTGCTTCGGAAGAACTTGCATTTCTGGAGCGCACGGGCCGGTTTTCCGCTGGATTCCTCAAATCGATCGAGGATCTGCGCTTCACGGGCGACGTTCACGCGATGCCCGAGGGGACGCCGTTCTTTCCGGACGAGCCGATCCTGCGCGTCACAGCACCATTGCGGGAAGCGCAGCTCGTCGAGAGCCGCATCGTCAACCTGCTGCATTATCAGACCGTGGTCGCGAGCAAGGCCGTCCGCTCGGTGCTTGCCGCGCCGGGCAAGCTGCTGGTGGATTTCGGGCTGCGGCGCGCCCACGGCGCGGAGGCCGCGCTGCTGTCGGCACGCGCGAGCTATATTGCCGGGTTCTCGGGCAGCGCCACGGTGCTCGCCGGCATGCGGTTCGGCGTTCCGGTATTCGGCACCATGGCGCATTCCTTCATCCAGGCGCACGACAGCGAGCTGCAGGCTTTCGAGAATTTCGCCCGGTCGCACCCGGCGAACGCGATGCTGCTCATCGACACCTATGACACCGTCGCTGCGGCGCGCAAGGTGGTGGAACTCGCCGCGCGGCTCGGGCGCGAGGGCATCGCGGTGAAGGGCGTGCGCATCGACAGCGGCGATCTCGCCGAATACGCGCGGCAGGTGCGCCGCGTGCTCGACGAAGGCGGGATGAGCGGGATCACGATCTTCGCGAGCAGCAGCCTGGACGAGTACGCGCTTCGCGATTTCCTTGCGGCCGGTGTGCCGATCGACGGTTTCGGCGTCGGCACCCGGATGAACACCTCGGCCGATGCGCCCTATCTCGACTGCGCCTACAAACTGGTGGAATACGACGGCAGGCCCAAGCGCAAGCGCTCTGAAGGCAAAGCCACCTGGCCGGGCCGCAAGCAAGTCTATCGCCGCTACGACGCTGATGGGCACATTGCGTGCGACACGTTGACCGTCGAGGGCGATCAGCAGGAGGGCACGCCATTGGTGCAGGCTGTGATGGCCGCCGGCGCCCGGCTCGCGGGCTCGCCCTCGACCGATGCGGTACGGGAGAATGCCCGCGCGCAGCTTTGCACGCTGCCCGAAAGGCTGTGCAAGCTGGAACGCGCGGACCCCTTTGTGCCCACGCTGTCCGCGGCGCTGCGCCAGTTGGCGGCGCAGGCCGATGCCGAGTCCGGTCGGCTGTGACCCGGTAAGGCAGAGCTTCCTTTCCTGTTTCGCGCGGGTCCGCTATAATTCCCGCTCGATCGACGACAGCGGTTTGCGGACACGATGATGATGCGACACCACGACACGCCCGCCACTCCCGCCACCAATGGCCGCGCCATGCGCGGTGGCGGAGCCTCTGCCGCGGGCGGCGCGTTCCGGGTCGCGGGCGCAGTGTTCCAGGTCGCGATGCTGATTGATTCGGGTGCGGGCATGCGCACCCGTTACGTCAGCCACTGATCCGGCCGGGCCATCGCCCGCCGTAGGTCGGGGCGGGAAGGGTGGCCACCAGCATCACTTCTTTCCGTTCCAGCAAGTTTGCAGGGCCATGCCGCGCCTACCGGCGCGTCGGGGCCTGTTGATGTCGTTTTCCCGCCCGACCGGTGGGGAAGCGGGGAAAAGGAGAGCCGCCCACAAGGCGGCGCGGGAAAAATGAGCACGCAAACAAGCACGCCAACGAGTAGGCGCGCGGAAATGAGCGCGCGGCGGGAAACCAGCCGCTGGCGCACGGGCCTGTGGCGCAACCGCGACTTCATGAAGCTGTGGGGGTCGCTCACCATTACGCACTTCGGCGGGCAGATCACTTCGCTCGCCCTGCCGCTGACCGCGGCGCTCGTGCTGGACGCCTCGCCGTTCGAAATGGGCATCCTGATCGCGCTGCAGGCGCTGCCGTTCCCGCTGTTCGGGCTGTTTGCAGGCGTGATCGTGGACCGCTTTCGCAAACTGCCGATCATCATCTGGGCAGACCTCGGTCGCGGCCTGGCGCTGCTCGCCGTGCCGGCCTGCGCCTGGATGGGCTGGCTGACCATGCCGGTTCTCTATGCGGCAGGTTTTCTCGTCGGCACCGGCGCCGTGCTCGGCTGGCCCGCGTACCAGGTCTTCATGACCGAGCGCGTGGGCCGTGGGAATCTCGTCGAAGCCAACGCCAAGATGGCGGTATCCGATTCGGCGGCGCAGCTCATGGGGCCGGGCATCGCCGGCGCGCTGGTGCACTGGCTGACGGCGCCGTTTGCCATTCTTGCCGATGCCATCGCATTCTTCTGCTCGGCGCTGGTGCTGCGCGGAATCGGCCCGGCGCCGAGCGACGCACCCAAGCATTCCGGGGAACACGTGTGGATGGACATCAGGGAAGGGCTGCGTGCGATCTGGCACAACCGGACGCTGCGCGCGCTCGCATGGGCGCTCGCCGTATGGCAGATCTTTCGTCACATGTACTTTGCGATCGTGATCCTGTTTGCCACGCGCGAGCTCGGATTCTCGCCTGGCCATGTCGGCGCGTTGTTCATGATGGCGGGCGTGGGTTCGCTCGCCGCGGCGTGGGCCGTGAAGCCGCTGAACAGGCGCTTCGGCGTCGGACCGACGATGCTTGCCGGGATGCTGGGCACGGGGATCGCGTGGACGGCGATCGGCCTCTCGGGGGGGCTCGCTGCGTCGGTGGTGTTCGGGCTGGGCCTGTTCCTGCTCGACCTGAGCGCCATGGTGTTCTTCATCAACTACCTCACCCTGCGGCAGGCGCTGTCGCACGACCGGCTGCTCGGCCGCGTGACGGCGACCATGATCTGCCTCACCGTGGCGACGGCGCCGCTCGGTGCGTTCGCCGGTGGCTGGATCGCCGAGCAAGCCGGATTGCGCGCCACGATCCTGCTCGCGGGCCTGGGCGCGATTCTGCTCGCACCGGTGGTGGTATGGGCCTCGCCGCTTGCGCGCATGCGCAGGCTGCCCGAGCACGGGGAAAGCTAGTCGCCTGCGCTCACGCGGCAGGTGCTGGAAGCATCGGCGAAGGTCTTGGGCTTTCATATGCGATGAACTGCAAAATCCGGCAGGCTCGTTCTGACCGTGCGAACTCAAACCTGCACACCGCCGTGTAAAATGTGCACCCTGGCCCGGGTCTCGCGAGCCGTCACTGGAGCATCATCCATGTACACGCGCTTCAAGGTACGTTTGGCTGCCGTATTCCTGGCGTTTGCCGCGGGAGCCGCTTGCGCGCAGGCCTACCCGACCAAACCGGTCAAGATCATCGTGCCCTTCGGCGCGGGTGGTCCGGCAGACATTTACGCGCGCGCCGTTGCCCAGCGCCTGTCCGAGCCGCTCGGCCAGCAGGTGATCGTTGAGGATCGCCCGGGTGCGGGATCCGCTCTGGGTACTGACGTCGCGGCGAAATCGGCCCCGGATGGCTACACCCTGCTCATGATCTCCAACACGCACACGATCAACGAGACGCTCAATCCGAAGCTGCCCTACAACCTGCTGCGCGACTTTGCGCCGATCACCCAGGTCAACGTGATGCCCAACGTGCTCGTGGTGAGCCCCTCGCTGCCGGTGAACTCGGTGAAGGAACTGATCGCGCTCGCCAAGTCGAAACCCGGCAAGCTCAACTACGCCTCGTCGGGCCCCGGCACTCCCTATCACCTTGCCGCGGAGTTGTTCAAGGCGATGACCGATACACAGATCGTGCACATCCCGCACAAGGCGAGCGGCGAGGCACGCGCCAGCGTTCTCGGCGGCCAGGTCGAAATGATGTTCGACTCGCTGCCGACAACCGTGCAGCAGATCAAGACCGGCAAGATGAAAGGCCTGGCGATCACGAGCGTAAGACGCTCGCCGTTGCTGCCCGATCTGCCGACCGTGGCGGAAGCCGGCGTGCCCGGCTACGAGGCCGACTTGTGGCTGGGACTGGTCGCGCCCGCCGGCACGCCCGCGGCGATCATCAACCGGCTGCATGACGAGACGGTAAAGATTCTGCAGCGTCCCGACGTGCACGCGAGTTTTCTTCAGCAGGGCACCGAGCCCATCGGCAGCACGCCGGCGCAGTTTGCGGCCATGCTCAAGACGGATGTGGAGAGATGGGGGAGGGTGGTCAAGTTCTCGGGCGCCAAGGTCGAGTGACCCGGCGTTTCGGGTGCGAGGGCGGGCGAACACTCAGGCGGAGGGTTCATGGCTGATGCGATCACGCTCAGGGTGAACGGCGCGGAGCACACCATCCGCGCCGATCCCGATACGCCGCTTCTTTACATCCTTCGCAATGATCTCGGCCTGAAGGGCACGCGCTTCGGCTGCGGCAGCGGTGAATGCGGCGCGTGCTACGTGATCATCGATGGCCGCGCCGTGGCCTCCTGCGACACGCCGCTGTGGAGCGCGGCCGGCAAGGACATCGTCACCATCGAAGGCTTGGGGCGCGAAGGCAGGCTGCATCCGCTGCAGCAGGCGTTCATCGACGAGCAGGCCGCGCAGTGCGGCTACTGTGCAAGCGGCATCATGATGTGCGCCGCGGCGCTGCTGGCAAACAATCCGGCGCCGACGGAAACCGAAATCCGAGCGGGGCTGGACAAGAACCTGTGCCGCTGCGGCACGCACAACCGCATCGTGCGCGCGGTACAGCGTGCGGCGGTCAAGCAAGCATGAGTGCCGCTGTTACCACGGCGCCACTGCCGGCCAGTCTCAAGGACAACCCGCGCCTGTCGCAGTGGCTGCGCTTCGGGCGCGACGGTACCGTGAGCATCATGCCCGGCAAGGTCGAGTTGGGGCAGGGCATCGTCACGGCGCTGGCACAGATCGCGGCCGAAGAACTCGATGTCGCCTTCGAACGCATCCGCATGGTTCCCGCCGCCACGCCGGCCAGCCCCAACGAGGGCGTGACCTCCGGCAGCCTGTCCATCCAGGACTCGGGCAGCGCCCTGCGCCTGGCCTGCGCCGAGGCGCGCGCGCTGCTGCTCGAGCGCGCGGCGCAGCAACTCGGGGTTCCGACAGCCGAGCTCGATGTGAGCGACGGACGGATCCGTCACGCCAGCGGGCTAGCAACCGATTACTGGTCCCTCGCCGACGAGGGCATGCTCGAATGCGAGGCGACGGGCAGCGTGGCGCCGAAGTCGCCGGATCGGTACCGCGTCGTGGGAACCAGCGTGCTGCGCCTGGACATTCCGCGCAAGGCCGCGGCCCAAGCCGCCTTCATCCAGGACCTGGAGTGGCCAGGTATGCTGTTCGGCCGCGTGGTGCGGCCGCCGCGCCACGGTGCGGCGCTGGTTTCGTGCAACGAAGCGAAGATCGCCGTGATGCCGGGCGTGGTCGCGGTCGTCAAGGATGGAAGTTTCCTCGGCGTGGTGGCCAAGCGCGAGGAGGAAGCGATCTGCGCCGCGACCGCCCTCGCCGGTGTCTGCGTCTGGCACGGAGGCACACGACTGCCCGAACCACAAAAGCTCGGTGCGTTCCTCGTCGAGCAGGCATCGAAGACGACCGTCCTCTCGGAGAAATCCGATCCGGCCTCGGGGAAAGGCTCGACCGCGCTCGAGGCCACCTACATCAAGCCCTTCATCTCGCACGGATCATTAGGGCCTTCTTGCGCCGTGGCACGGTTCGAGTCCGCCACCGCGCTGCACGTCTGGACGCACAGCCAGGGCGTCTACAACCTGCGCCGCGACTTGGCGCTTGCGCTGGGGATGCCCGCGGAGTCGGTGAGCGTGCAGCACGTGGAAGGCGCGGGCTGCTACGGTCACAACGGCGCCGACGACGTGGCGTTCGATGCCGTGCTGCTCGCGCGCGCCGTCCCGGGCCGCCACGTGAAGCTGCAGTGGATGCGCAACGACGAATTCGGCTGGGCGCCCTACGGCCCGGCGATGCGCGTGCAACTGCGCGCCGCGCTGGATGGGAACGGGCGCATAGTGGACTGGGTGCACGAATTCTGGAGCAGCGGCCACAGCAGCCGGCCCGGCCGCGGGGCGTCGCCGACGCTCCTGGCAGCGAACTATCTGGCGAAGCCGTTCCCGCGGCTGCCCGCGATCGACATTGCCATGCCCGCGGGCGGCGCCGGGCGCAATTCGATTCCGCTTTACGATTTTCCGAACCAGCGCGTGGTCGACCATTTCATCGAGGCCATGCCGCTGCGCACTTCGGCGCTGCGCTCCCTCGGCGGCTATGCCAACGTGTTCGCACTCGAATCCTTCATGGACGAGCTCGCCGGTGCGGCCGATGCAGACCCGGTCGAATTCCGTCTGCGCCACCTGTCCGACCCGCGCGCTCGCGCGGTGATCGAGGCCGCAGCCCGCATCTCAGGCTGGCGTGATCGCGGGCGCATCGGTGCAGGGGATCCGGCGCGGGGCCTGGGCATCGGTTTCGCCAAGTACAAGAATCTCGGCGCCTACTGCGCCGTGGTCGCAGCAGTCGAGGTGGAGCGCGAGGTGCGGGTCAGAAGGCTCTGGATTGCCGTCGATGTCGGGCTCGTTGTCAACCCGGACGGCGTGGTCAATCAGATCGAGGGCGGCGCAATCCAGGCCACGAGCTGGACCCTGAAAGAGGAAGTGAAGTTCAGCGCCGAGGGCATCGCCTGCCAGGGCTGGGAGGACTATCCGATCCTCAAGTTCAGCGAAGTGCCCGCGGTCGAAGTGCAGATCATCAGCCGGCCGGATCAGAAGTCCGTAGGCGCGGGCGAGGCCCCCATGGGACCCACGGCGGCGGCGATCGCCAACGCGGTCCATGCGGCGCTCGGCGTGCGGGTGCGCGACCTGCCGTTCACCCCCGAGCGCGTCGCCGCGGCGATGGGCTGAAATGAAAGACGAGACCAAGGTCGTCCACGCCGGCCGCCATCCGGAAAAATTCGAAGGCGCCGTCAACCCGCCCGTGTACCACGTCTCGACGGTGCTCTCGCCCAGCCTCGCCGACTGGGAGCAGAAGAAAAAGGACTACGCAGCCGAGCGCCCGGGCATGTATTACGGGCGCCACGGCACGCCCACCCTCAAAGCGCTGGAGGAGGCGATCGCCGAGATCGAGGGCGGTTACCGCACCATGCTGTTCCCTTCCGGGCTCGCCGCCTGCGCCGGGGCGATCCTCTCCTACGTGAAGGCGGGCGACCACATTCTCATCAGCGACAGCGCCTACGGGCCCACGCGCCGCCTGGGGTTACGCTTTCTAGCGCGCTTCGGCGTCGAGACGCAGTTCTACGATCCGCTCATCGGGGAAGGGATCGAGGCGCTGCTGCGCCCGAACACCAGCGTGGTGGTGGTCGAGGCGCCGGGCTCGCTCACCTTCGAGATGCAGGACATTCCCGCCATCGCGGCCGCAGCACACGCACGCGCAGCCGTCGTGGTCATGGACAACACCTGGGCCACGCCGCTCTACTTCAAGCCGTTCGAGCACGGCGTGGATGTCTCGGTGCAGGCGGCAACCAAGTACATCGTCGGCCACTCCGATGCGATGGTCGGCACCGTCACCGTAACCAAGGAGGCTTGGCCGAGGTTGAGGGAGACGCACGTCGACCTTGGCCAGACCGCGGGGCCCGATGACGTGTATCTCGCGCAGCGGGGGCTGCGCACCATGGCGACGCGACTGACGCAGCACGGGGAGTCCGGCTTGGCGCTTGCCGAGTGGATCGCACGCCAGCCCGAAGTCGAGCGCGTGCTGCATCCGGCGCTGCCCTCGGACCCCGGCCATGCGATCTGGAAACGCGACTTCCGCGGCGCGAGCGGCCTGTTCAGTGTGGTGCTCAAGCCAGTGCGCCATGAGGCCTATGCCGCGCTCATCGACGGGCTCGAACTCTACGGCATCGGCGCATCCTGGGGCGGTTACGAGAGCCTGGTGATGCCCTTCGATCCGCGCGAGGTGCGCAGCGTCACCAAGTGGCCTTACGCGGGCCCGAGCTTTCGCATCCACGCGGGGCTGGAGGCGCTCGACGATCTGATCGCCGACATGGATGCCGGCTTCAGGCGGTTGCGCGCGGCGCTGTGACGATGATCGGACGAATGTTCGCGGCGGCCGGTTGGTAACACGCCCGAGCAGTTCGCGGCGTTGATCGTTGCCGACATCGCCAGGTGGGCGAGGATCGTCAAGACTTCCGGCGCGAAAGTGGAATAGCTGCCCGATCAGTCCGCGCCGACTTCTTCGATCGTCTGCTGCAAGGCATTGTCGACCACGAGCGGCGTCTGGAAATAGCGGATCACGGGCACGCTGCCGAAGGTTTTCATGACGCCCTGGCGCCACGCATCGTCGTGCGCGCGAACCGCGGCGGCCTTGTTCTGCCACAGATAGAAGGCGCCCGTCTGGCCGTTGTCCGGGTCGTAGACGAAGGTCTTGCGGATCAGGTCCGGCATCGCGCGCCACTTCGGTGCGACCGCGCGCATGCCTGCTACGACCTCTGCGCGGGTCATGGTCTTCGGTACGTCGAACAGTACATATTCGGTAATCATGGGTTCCTCCGGTTGTCGTGGGCTCGTGCAGTCAAGGTAAACGTCAGGGTGTGGGGCTGGCCGGGAACGCCGCCATTTTACGGCGCAATCCGGCACTTCTATTAACGTAGCACGGCTAGCAATAAGGCACAGCGTAACGATAGTGTATCAGCAATGATACATTCACCCATTGGGCTGAACGCGCTGCGAACGATCGCGTTGAGCCGCGCTCGCAAAGCGTCGGCGCTCGAACGCGTGGTTGGGCGCCGAGAACAGCATCACGCGCCGAGCCCGACGCGTGGCGACGGACCGGAAATTGGAGGCCGTCGCGAAATTACTGAACGCGGTAGATTTCCCAGCGGCTCGTCCCGGAAACCACATGGGGCTCGAGATCCTTGCTCCACTGCTTGTGCGCCGCAATCGTAGCCAGCTTGTCCCAAACCTGATTGAGCTCGCTGAGGTCCTTAATGAGATGTTCTGTTTGAATGGTTGCCTCCAGCGCACCGATCGAGCCGGTAAGCAACCGCATCTTGTCGGCAGCAAAACCGGCCTGAGGCGCGATTTCCCGCATCCAGCGCTGCATCAGGTCGAGCACATTCTGTTTGTATCCGAA
>Ga0315281_10001179_pt1 | contig 38381 bp, 36 predicted proteins | sample YL17G07_0_MG_FD_204540 | JGI IMG/M metagenome (GOLD analysis project Ga0315281, IMG submission 204540) | Sediment microbial communities from Yellowstone Lake, YNP, Wyoming, USA - YL17G07_0 | ecosystem: Environmental > Aquatic > Freshwater > Lake > Sediment | place: USA: Wyoming | collected...
GAAGCGCGTTCGAGCAGACGCGAATGCAGATAGAACACATCGCCCGGATAGGCTTCGCGACCCGGCGGGCGGCGCAGCAGCAGCGAGATCTGGCGATAGGCCCAGGCCTGCTTGGTGAGATCGTCATAAATGATCAGCGCGTCGCGCCCGCAGTCGCGGAAGTATTCGCCCATGGCGCAGCCGCTGTACGGCGCGATGTACTGCATGGCAGCCGAATCCGCGGCAGTCGCGGCGACCACGATGGTGTGCCCCATGGCGCCGTTCTCTTCCAGCTTGCGCACCACCGAGGCCACCGACGAGGCCTTCTGGCCGATGGCGACGTAAATACAAATGACGCCGGCGCCCTTCTGGTTGATGATCGTGTCCACCGCCACCGCGGTCTTGCCGGTCTGACGGTCACCGATGATCAGCTCGCGCTGGCCGCGGCCGATCGGCACCATGGCGTCGATCGCCTTGAGGCCGGTCTGCACCGGCTGCGACACCGACTTGCGCTCGATCACGCCCGGCGCGATTTTCTCGATCGGACTGGTCTCGGTGGCTTTGATGGCGCCGCGCCCATCTATCGGGGCACCAAGCGCATCCACTACGCGGCCAATCAGCGCCTCGCCGACTGGCACTTCCAAAATCTTGCCGGTGCAGCGCACGCTGTCGCCTTCGGTGATGTGCTTGTACTCGCCGAGAATCACCGCGCCCACCGAGTCGCGCTCGAGGTTGAGCGCCAGGCCATAGGTGTTGCCCGGGAATTCGATCATCTCGCCTTGCATCACGTCGCTCAGGCCGTGCACGCGCGCGATGCCGTCCGTGAGGCTGACCACCATGCCTTCGGTGCGCGCTTCGGCCTTGGCCTCGAATTTCTCGATGCGCGACTTGATGAGTTCGCTGATTTCGGAAGGATTGAGCTGGTTCATAACGCTACCTTGCCTTTATATGTTCGAGTTCAAATGGGTTGCCAGCGCGCGCAGCTTGCCTTGCACGGAGCCGTCGATGACGAGATCGCCGGCGCGAATCACGATGCCGCCGATCAGTGCCGGGTCGATGCGCGTGCTGAGATCGATGTCGCGTCCTAGACGCTTCTTCAGCGCCGCGGCGATGTCTTTTAGTTGTGCGGCGCTTACCGCGGATGCCGAAACCACTTCGGCCTCGACGCGGCCTTCGGCCTGGGCGCGCGCCGCTTCGTAAAGTGCGGCGATCTCGGGCAACAACACCAAGCGGTGGTTGTCGCTCAGCAGGCGAATGAAGTTGGCCGCGTCCTGGTCTAATTTTTTTCCACAAACATCCAGAAAGAAAGCGACGAAGCGCTCGCGCGGCACGCGCGGGTTGTCGATCAGCACCGCCACCTGCGGGTCGGCCGCCACCGCGGCGGCGAGCTGCAGCATCTCCGACCACGCCTTGAGCGTCTTGCGCTCGTGCGCGAGGCGGAACACCGCTTCGGCGTACGGTCGGGCGAGTGTGGTGCGCTCGGTCATGGCGGCAGTTCGTCCTTACAGTTGCTTCACGACGGCGTCGAGCAGCTTGGCGTGCGTCTTGGCGTCGATTTCCTTTTCGAGGATGCGCGCCGCGCCTGCGACCGCGAGCGTGGACACGGCGACGCGCAACTGCTCGCGTGCCACATTGCGTTCGCGCTCGATCTCGGCGCGCGCCGCGAGCATGATGCCTTCGGCTTCGGTCCTGGCCTGACCCTTGGCGGCATCGACCACTTCACCGGCGCGCTTCTCGGCCTGCGACAGGATGTCGTTCGCCTGGCCCTTGGCCTCGCGCACGACATCGCCGGCGCGGCGCGTCGCGAGCTCCAGCTCGTGTTTGCCCTTCTCGCCGGCGGCCAGGCCGTCAGCGATGGTCTTCTTGCGCTCTTCCAGCGCCTTCATGATCGGCGGCCACACGAACTTCATGCAGAACCACACGAACAGGATAAAAGCGATGGTTTGCCCGATCAGGGTTGCGTTGATATTCATTCCCGCACTCCGGTATTAAAGCTGTGGAATGGTAGCAATTACTTGCCGCCGACCACCGCGAACAGGATGTACATGGAGATACCGACTGCGATCATCGGCACCGCGTCCACCAGACCCATGACGATGAAGAACTGGGTACGCAGGGTCGGGATCAACTCCGGCTGGCGCGCCACGCCTTCGAGGAAGCGGCCGCCGAGAATGCCGATGCCGATGGCCGCGCCAAGCGCGCCCAGACCCATCATGATGGCGCCAGCGATATAAAGAAGGGACTGTTCCATGGTGTTCTCCTGTTAAGAGGTCAGATAATGAATAAAGAAATTTTTCTTAATGGTGTGCCTGATGCGCCATGTCGAGATAGACGATGGTGAGCGTCATGAAGATAAATGCCTGGAGCGTGATAATCAGAATATGAAAAATCGCCCAGCCGAGCTGCAGGATACCGGCGCTCGCGCCAAACACCAGGCCGGCACCGTACATGACCGCGATCAGGATGAAAATCATCTCGCCGGCGTACATGTTGCCGAACAGTCGCAGCGCCAGCGAGATCGGCTTGGCAATCAGGTTGACGAGTTCGAGGAACAGGTTCGGCAACAGGAACACAGCCTTCATTGGTATGGACTGGGCCTGGAACGGCTGCATGGTCAGCTCGGCGAGAAATCCGCCGACGCCTTTCACCTTGATGCTGTAGAAGAGAATCAGCGCGAACACGCCGAATGCCATGCCGAAGGTCGCGTTCGGATCGGTGGTCGGCACCACCTTGAGAAACGGCAGGCCGGCGGCGTGCGCGAGCTGCGGCGCGTGGTCGATGGCCAACAGGTCCATGAAGTTCATCAGGAACACCCACAGGAAAATGGTGAGCGCGAGCGGCGCCACCATCGGGTTACGACCGCTGAACGAGCCGCGCACTGCGCCGTCGATAAATTCCACGATCCACTCGACGAAATTCTGCAGCCCGGCGGGGATGCCGGTGCTGGCGCGGCGCGCCGCCAGATAGAAGAAGAACAGGAACAGGATGCCGAGGCCGAAGGAGAAACCGAGGGTGTCGAGGTTTACCGCCCAGAAGCCCATTTCCTTGGCTTGCTCCGGGGTCTGGGCCAGCCCCCAGGCGCCATCCGGCAACCGCCCGTAGGTCAGGTTCTGCAGGTGATGCTTGATGTACTCAGAGGAAGTGAGTGTCTCGGCCGACATGTGATTAATAAGCTTCGATCATCTGCGAGTTATGGCAAAAATTCCTCTAACACCGGACATCTCCAGAAAAATCAGGTTTTTGGTGTGCGCACAGACATCAAAAATCCAAATTGGCTAACCGCAAAAGCGCTGAGCAAAGGAAGCGGCATCAGCTTCAGGTAACCCAAACCAGCGCCCAGCAACAGCGCTACGGCTATGTATCGCAACATCCAGCTCAGGAAGATGGCACCAAAACCAGCGTCAGTCGGGGAACCGGCCGTCCGCAATCGCCACGCCAGCCAGACAGTAGTGATAACGGTTGCCATCCCGCCGTAGACAGCGGCCAGCAGATCGTCTGTGCCGCCGGCTATTCCGAACCCGCCTGCAATCAACAACGTCAGCAGCACCTGTGTCACCACCACTTGGCGGGCGCCGCGATTCAGTGCGTCGTTATAACCCATTGGCGTGGATCGAAAAATTCCGGAGCCCTCCCGGAACGGGCAAGCCGTGAACTTCTGCACCGGCGAGACCCCGCTAAAGGCGGCGAAGTATAAAGGTGGCCAGATCAGGGGTCAATAATATACGCCCCAAAAAGCCACAAAATGGCCTCAACCGGGCCTGGCGGCCACTGATTTACCGAGATGCCGGTCCAGAAACTCGCGCACAAATTGCGGCGAGCGAGCACCACTGAATTGATCGGCCGGCGCGCCGTTGACGAACAGAATTGCGGTCGGGAAACCGCGCAACTGGTAGCGCCCGGCGAGCTTCATGTTCTCATCGGCCTCGATCCTGGCGAGCGTAAACCGCCCGGCGTATTCGACAGCGAGACGCTCCAGCACCGGCGTCAGCACCCGGCATGGCGGACACCAGTCTGCCCAAAAATCCACCAGCACCGGCGTGCGCGACGAGGCGGCGATCACGCACTCGGCAAAATCGTCTTCGTTGGCATCGATTGTGTTCGGGCCGGCGGCCATGTTTGGTATTCCGGGGTTCGCGGCTGCGCATCTTAGCTTGTCGTTGCCCCGGACGGAAACTACTCTGGGTCTCATTCACGCCGTCCACCAACCACATTTGACCTGTAACCTTTGGCGGCTTCGCCGGTATAAGTAAATAACCAGCAGGGAATTGGTGTGTGGATATCAAGGCACTTCTGAAACGCATTGAAGGAGGAGACAGGTCGGCATTCACCTCGGTGGTCGAACACTTCCATCGTCCGCTGTTTGGCTACTTGGGGCGAATGGGCCCGCATCAGGGTCCGGTGGAGGAAATCGCGCAGGAGACTTTCCTGCGGGCCTGGAGTCGGTTTGGCGACTACGACCCGACGCGCGCTGAATTTTCCACCTGGCTGTTCACCATTGCCCGTAATCTCGCCTTGCATGAACTCGCGCGCGCGTCCGGCAAGCACGAAGTGGCAACGGCTGAAGCGTTGCCGGATATCGCCGGTGACGGCATCCAGCCACCGGATGCGCTGAGCCAAGCGCAACGCCGGCGCCGTGTACAGATTGCTCTGCGCGGTTTGCCGGTAGCGGACCGCAGCGCACTCGCGCTGGTCTATTTCCGGGAACTCGACCTGGCGTCCATCGCTCGCATCGAGGGCTGTTCCATTGGTGCGATTAAGGTCCGCCTGCACCGCGCCAAGCAGCGATTACGCCAATTGTTGGAGGAACACGATGAATAAGGAACTGAACAGCTTGCTGGAATCCGGTCTGCTGTCGGTACCGGACGATTTCACCGAACGCGTGATGCGCGATATCCGCGCAGCGCCGTTGCCAGCACCGCGTCGGAAGTGGCGAGAGCGGCTGCAATGGCTGGCCTTGATTGGCAGCGCGGTACTGGGCGCGAGTGAACTATTAGCTTTCATCTTTGGCATGTGGGCAGCAACGGCTGCCTACTGACACACACCACAGGAGATCAAGCCATGCAAAACCTCAACCATCCGCGCAAGCCGCTGTTTGCGCTGACGATGTCGTTCGTCCTGCCCGGCTTCGGCCAGCTGTACAACGGCGAACCAAACAAGGCGATCTGGCTGTTTCTCTGCTTCACCCTGCTCAGCACTCTTGGCATGGCACTGATCGCGCTCTATCTGCCCGCCGCCTGGATGCTGTCTGTTCTGGTGGCCGGGTTGCTGCTCACGCTATCGATCTGGCTGTATGGAATGATCGATGCTTGGCGCGCGGCCCGCCGCAAGCAGGACTACTTGCTGCAGGGATGGCAACTTAGCGGCGTCTACATCCTGGCCTTGTTGCTGTGCAACGCGCTGGCGTTTCCGCTGCTGATCAATTATTTCATGGATCACCAGGTCGCCTCCTTTCGCATTCCGTCTACCAGTATGGAGCCCGGCATACTGCGCGGCGACATCCTGTTCGCTGACAAGCGCTACAACTGTCACGGCTGCAAAACGTCGGTGCAGCGTGGTGACATTGCAATTTTCACCTATCCGAACAATCGCACGCTCTACTACATCAAGCGCGTGGTTGCCCTGCCGGGCGACCGGGTCCGCATCGGGGGGCACACGGTCTGGGTCAATGACAAGCCGCTGACAGTCCAAGAAACCAAGAGTCCTTCGGGCAGCCTGGTCACAGAGTCAATCGATGGTCGACAGTGGCAAGTTCAGTGGAAGGCAGCCGACAAGCAGGCGTCGGACATCGTGCTGACCGTTCCACCGGGTCACACCTTCGTACTCGGTGACAACCGAAGCGCCAGTAAAGACACGCGCAACTTCGGCACCGTGCCGCTGCAGGACATCGTTGGCAAGGCGCGACAGGTATGGTTTTCGATGGCCGCCCAGGAAGACGTGCGTTGGGGACGGCTCGGCAGGGTACTCGAGTGAGTTGGGCAGCTTGACCAGATCCCCGGATCTGCGCTTTCCTCGCCTAAAAATATTTCCCGCACACAACAATAGTTGCCGCGCGGCCGGCGGAACAGGTAACTGCTCGGTGTTGACTGGCTTGGCCCCGGATGGCGGTAGCGGTAGGGGCGGCCGGAGCGCGGGAGGCAGCGAGATGGCCCAAGTCCTGCCTTTTGCCTCCGCTCTTCGGGCCCCGGTAAGAGAGGAGGACGCGTTGCGGATCAGGTAGCGGTGCCGGAGCGCGGCTTGGAGCTTGGCGCGCTGTTCTCGTTCTTGATCCGAGCTGCGCGGACCCAAATCTTGCGAGAACAGATTGCTACTGCGCGACCGGCTGGGCCGGCGCAATTTCGGGGATAACCTCGGGTGCGGCGGGGGCAGGCGGCGCCTCCTTCACTGGCGGTTCTGGCACCGGTGCCGGTGCCGCAGACGGCCTGCCCTTGGGTTTGAACGTGGCGACCTGCTCCATCGCTTCCTGCACTTCCTTCTCGGTCATTTTCGCCTTGAGCACGTCCCGCAACCGCAGCGCCCGGGCGTTGCCTTGATTGGCCGACAGCGAATACCAGGTGAGTGCCGGAATTTCGTTGTCCTTATAGTTGAAGCCATACTGAAACAGGATGCCAAGTTCAAGCTGCGCCTCGCGGTCACCGGCCTCGGCGGTGCGGCGGATGTCGTCGAGATCGGCGTGCGCGACCGGTTGCCAGAGCAATGCGGTGAACATGAGTGTGAGAATGCGTGCGGTGTACATATCGGCCTCCGACAATTCCATATAATTTTATCGGGTTCACCGCATGCGCGGCTTTACCCGGGCTGCTCAAAAAATGACGCCGGTTATGGGCGTCCCATGCCTGCCTAACTGACAGCTTAGCCCGGCTACTTGATGTGCGCCAGAATCCCGTCCAGCTCGTCCATGCTGTTGTATTCGATCACCAGCTTGCCCTTGGCGCCGCTGGTCTGCAACAGCTGAACGCGCGCGCCGAGTTTGCCGGACAGTTTTTCCTCCAGGGCGCGGACGTCCGGATCCTTGCGCCGCGCCGTCTTGGGCCTGTGCGGGCGTTCGAGCAGGCGGCGCACCAACTGTTCGGTCTCGCGCACGGACAGGCCCCTGTCCACCACCTGGCGCGCGGCCTCGCTTTGCGCCTTGCCGCTGAGCGCCAGCAGTGCGCGCGCGTGGCCCATGTCCATCTTGCCCTGCTCCAGCATCTCGCGCACATCCGTTCTGAGCGTGAGCAGGCGCAGCAAGTTGGTGACGGCGGCGCGCGAGCGACCGACGCTCTCGGCAGTCTGCTGGTGGGTCATGCCGAATTCGTCGATCAGGCGCTGCAACGCGGTTGCCTCCTCGACCGGGTTGAGGTTTTCGCGCTGGATGTTCTCGATGAGCGCGATTGCGATCGCCGCTTCGTCAGGAACGTTGCGCACCAACGCCGGCACGCTGTGCAAACCGGCCATTTGCGCGGCGCGCCAGCGGCGCTCGCCGGCGACAATCTCGTAGCGCCCGGCGCCGATCGGGCGTACCACAATCGGCTGCACCACGCCCTGCGCCTTGATGGAACTCGCCAGTTCCTCCAGCGCGTCCTGGTTCATGTGCGTACGCGGCTGGTACTTGCCACGCTGCAGCAGGTCTACCGGTACATGCTTCAGTTCATCTTTACCGGACGTGGTGCCGAGCGCGCTGCCGAGCAGTGCATCCAGGCCACGGCCGAGTTTGGGTTTCTTGATGCTCATGGTCATGAGGTGGTTATTTTTCCAGGCGCCGCAATTGGCGCCATGGGCTTTGTGCGGGTCTGCATTCCTTAAAGGCTCGTGTCTGGGTGTTCAGGCGGCCTGCTCGCGGCGCAGCATCTCGCCGGCCAGCGCCAGATAAGCCTGCGCGCCCTTCGACTGCATATCATACGCGATCACTGCCTGCCCGTGGCTCGGCGCCTCGGCCAGGCGCACGTTGCGCGGGATGATGGTGCGGTAGAGCTTGTCGCCGAAATGCTGTACCAACTGCGCCGACACCTCGTTCGCCAGGCTGTTGCGCGGATCGTACATGGTGCGCAGCAGGCCCTCGATTTGCAACTGAGGGTTCAGCGCCTCACGCACGCGCGCGATGGTGTCGACCAATGACGACAAACCCTCGAGCGCAAAATATTCGCATTGCATGGGGATGAGCACCGCCTGCGAAGCGACCAGCGCGTTGACCGTGAGCAGGTTGAGCGACGGCGGACAATCGATCAGAACATAGTCGTACTGACCCGCCACCGAATCGAGCGCGTGCGCCAAGCGCCGTTCGCGCCGGTCAAGATTGATGAGTTCGATTTCGGCGCCGGCCAGGTCGCTGTTGGCCGGCACCAGGTCGTAGCCGCTTGCGGTCGGGCGTAGCGCCTGATCCATCGGCTCAAGCCCGAGCAACACTTGATAGACAGAGATGCCGATCTCGTTCTTGGGCAGGCCGCTGCCCATGGTGGCGTTGCCCTGCGGGTCCATGTCGACGAGCAGCACGCGCCGCCTGGTCTTCACCAGCGACGCGGCCAGGTTAATGCTGGTCGTGGTCTTGCCGACCCCGCCTTTTTGGTTGGTGACTGCGATGATTTTCGTCACGCAAAACACCAGCAGCCCAACGCAAAGGCGCAAAGGCGCAAAGAATGATCGGGGTGAAAATACGCCTGCGTTCTAACTCTGAACTTCTTTGCGTCGTTGCGTCTTTGCGTTGAGTTTTTCATTATCGTTAATAGGCTCTTAGTCCGTCACGAACGCAGGGTGACGATAACCAGATGGCGCGCGCCATCGAGGCCCGGCACCTTGAGCGCCACCACCTCGCGCAAGGCGTATTCCGCCGGGATCGCCGCCAACTCCGCTTCCGGGTACACACCCTTCATGACCAGAAAATGGCCGTGCGGGGCGCACAAATGACGCGCGCTTTCCAGAATGCCGGCAATACTCGCGAAGGCGCGCGCCACTAGAGTATCGAACTTTTCAACGGGGCGGTAATTTTCTACCCGGGCCTGCACCACCTCGACGTTTTTCAGGCCTAGTTCGCCCACCACCTGGGTGACGAAACGGGTTTTCTTGGCATTGGCGTCGAGCAGCGTGAAGGCGCAGTCCGGCCGGGCAACGGCGAGCGGAATGCCCGGCAGGCCCGGACCGGTACCGATATCGAGCACACGCATGCCTTGCAGATAGGGCAACAACACCAGACTGTCGAGCAGGTGGCGTGTCACCATCTCCGCCGGATCGCGCACCGCGGTCAGGTTGTAGGCCGCGTTCCATTTGACAAGCAGACGCACGAACGCCAGCAGCCGCTGCCGGTCATCCGCCGGCAACGGCGCGTCGAGTTGCTGAAGTCCTTTTTCTAGACAGTTATGGAGTAAATCTGCGTTCAGGGTTTAGTGGCCTGGGTTGTTAGCGCATCCAGGACCCCGGTCATTTTCTGCACCACTTCGGCGCGGTCGCCAATCTGGTAGCGTGCCACGAGGTCCGCCGGTGCAGTGTATCCCACCCAGACTGCCCCCGCCGCATCTTCCCAGGCCAGTATCTTGAGCGGCAAGTCGAGGCCGCTCGTGGGGTTGCTCTGCATGAGCGGCGTGCCGAGCTTCGGGTTGCCGAAGATCAACACCTGCGTGGGTTTGAGTGTCATGTCGGCCTTCTTCGCCGCTGCAGCGTGGTCGACGCGCGCCACCACGCCGATCCCTTTTTCTTTGACGGCCGCCTCGAGGCGGTCCATGGTGACGACTACGCTGTGACTGCTTTTTTTCGTGATCATTGCGCTCTCCGCATACAGCGGGCCCATCCACACAAGGCCGACAAACAGAATCAACGATAGGCGCATGGCTTTTCCCCTTGTGGTGTAGTGGTTTGGGTGACCGCTGGTCGTGGCCACCGGGTAGCTTGTCCGGCCGGGACTGGACGAACCGGTGGACGCGAGTAGTCTGACGCGGCGGTCGTGGAATCCTTACACATAACAATGGAGGTTGTCATGAACAAACTGCTTGCCCTGCTTTCTGCCTTGGTCGTACTCCCGGTGTATGCCGCCGATGAATACACGGCCCCGGCCCAACCCGCCGCGGCGGCTCAACCGGCCACGGCGACACAGCCCATCGCCCAGACCAAATCCACCGGCGTCGTCGCGCGCGCCCAGTTCACCAGCGAGATCCAGGATCGCGAGCCGGTGGACAAGGTGAGCAGCCTGATTAACGACAAAAATCGCATTTACTATTTCAGTGAAATCAAAGACGCCTCCAACCAGAAGCTGACGCACCGCTGGGAACACAACGGCAAGGTGATGTCGGAAACAAGCTTCGACATCGGTGGCGACCGCTGGCGCGTGTTCTCGAACAAAACCCTCGACCCGAGCCAGACCGGCGAGTGGAAGGTGTCGGTAGTGGATGAAGCCGGCAGCACGCTCGGCACCAACACCTTTACCTACGAAATCGCCAAGGCGCCTGCCACGAACCTGCCTGCAACCGCCCCGGCGGCGGCTGACCAACCCGCCGCGACTACCCCGCAGAAATACTGAAGCAAAACGGACGTGCAGCCCGGCGCCAGCCGGGCTGTTTCCCTTGCACTGACTGAAACCATGATGGTGAGAAAATAAACGGGCGCCCACGCGCTAACACGAGCGTGTGTCCCGGGTACCCTGCCCTCGTCCACACGCCATTCCCGGGCCGCTGCCGACGCCATGCTACACTTCGCGTTCGCCATCGACCCGATCCACCGGCAACCGTTACGCACACCGTGCCCTTCCGGTTTCTTATCTTGTTTCTGTTGTTGGCCCCCGCCGTGGGCTACGCCAACTCCGCATTCCTTACTACCAGCGACGATGTGCGCCTGCACTATGAGACACGCGGGCAAACGCGCGCGGTCGGCGCGCCCATGGTGTTTGTGCCGGGGTGGAGCATGCCGGCCTCGATTTATGAGGCCCAGCTCGCGTACTTTTCCAAAACGCATCGCGTGATTGGCTTCGATCCGCGCTCGCAGGGCGCCTCGGACATCGCCCGCGCCGGCCACGAGCCTGAGCGCCGTGCGCGCGACCTGCACGAGCTGCTGGTGCACGAAAACTTAAGCGGCGTGATCCTGGTCGGCTGGTCGCTCGGCGTGCTGGATGCGCTCGCCTACGTCCACTACCACGGTGCCGGCCGGGTGCGTGCGCTGGTGCTGATCGACAACTCCGTGGGTGAGGGCACGCCGCCGATGCCGAGTAATTTCCTGAAGGAGCTGGCAGAGAATCGCGCGCGCGCGGTCGAACGTTTTGTGCGCGGCATGTTTCGCCAGCCGCAGAGTGAAAAGTACTATCGCGCACTCACCGCAAGCGCATTGCGCACCCCGTATGCAACCAGTGTGGAGCTTCTTTCGTATCCACGGCCGCGCGAATTTTGGCGCGATGCGCTGTACGCTGCGCAGCGCCCGCTGTTGTACATGGTGACACCGAAGTTCGCCGAGCAGGCCGAGATTGTGCAGCGCCGCGCTCCACGCGCCGAAGTGACGGTGTTCAACGGCGCCGGCCACGCGTTGTTCGTGGACGAACCGGAGCGCTTCAACCGCACCGTCGAGCGCTTTCTCGCCCAACTTCCGCCGGCCACGCCCTGATCCGGAACTCCGATGACCGCTCGCCGCGCCATTCCGTTATTACCGCTGTTCCTGGTCTCGTTCGCCGCCGTCGGCTTCGAGATCGCCCTCACGCGTTACTTCGCCATTGCCAGCTGGTCGGAGTACGGCTACTGGGTAATCTCCATCACCATGGTCGGTTTCGCCGCGAGCGGCGTGGTGCTGAGCGTGTTCAAGGATTTCTTTTTTGCGCGCGTCACACTGCTGCTGCGCTACACACCGGTGCTGCTGCTGCCGGCCGCCGCCATCGGTTACTACCTCACCACCATCGTGCCCTTCAATCCGCTCGAGTTTCAGAACCCGGGCGCCTGGGGCGACCAGCTGGCCAACATCGGCAAATATTATCTGGCGCTGTTTCCGTTTTATTTCTTCACCGGGCTTTATATCGGGCTCTGCTTTCTCTCGCTCGAAGGCGAGATTCCCAAGGTGTACGCCGCCGATCTGGCCGGCGCCGGCGTGGGGGCGATTGCCGTGCTGGTGGCGATGTACCTGGTGCCGCCGTTCCTGTTGCTGGCCGCGCTCTTGCCGCTGCTGTTCTTCGCGGTGCTGCCGTTCGCGCGCCGCGCGCCGCGTGGATGGGTATTGGTGGGGGCGGCGCTCGCCGCGCTCGCGCTGTCGGAAGCCATCGTGTTCGCCAATCGCGCCGGCTTCAACGAGTACAAGGCCATCTATCCGCCACTGCACGTGCAGGACAGCAAGCGCCTCGCCGACATCACTTCACCGCGCGGTTATTACACGATTCTCGATAACTTCACCGAGCGTCTCGACACCGATTTCTCCAACAACTTCCAGGCGCTTGGCGCCAAGGGCCCGCCACGCACACTCGGTTTGTACAGCGACGGCAATCGCATCGCCTCGTTGCCGGCGAATGGTTCTTTCGATCCGGGTTATGTGAAGGGCCTGCTGGACGCATTGCCTTACACGTTGCGCCCGCAGGCGCGCGCGCTGCTCGTTGGCACACGCGGCGGATTCCGCATTCAGGAGGCGCGAACCCTGGGCGCGACGGCCATCCAGGCGCTGGAACCGACCACCGTGCTGTTCGATCTTATCGGCGTCGGCCCCTATGCCAACGGTGCGGGGCGGCGCTTCAGCCAGGAGGCGCCGTGGAACCTGCGCGGCGCCGAACGTTATGATGTCATCGACTTGGCCTCGGATTTTCTAGGCCAGGCCGAGACCAACAAGTTTGCCTTCACGGTCGAAGCGGTGCAGGGCTTCCTCGGGCTGCTCAGCGAACGCGGCGTGCTTTCGATCCCGGTGTCGATCCGCGAGTTCACGGTGTACGCCGCGAAAATGGTGGAGACCACGCGCCGCGCCCTGGTCGCGCGCGGCGTCAAGGACCCGGCCGCGCACCTGATTGTGTACCGCTCGGCGTGGAACGTGCGCATCCTGGCAAGCCCCACGCCGTTCAGCGCCGCCGATATCGCGCAGTTGAAACAATTTGCCGAGGCGCGTTCGTTCGACACGCCGCATTTTCCCGGCATCGATCCAAAGAAGGTTTCAGTCTGGAACGATCTGCCCCCGATCCTGCTCGAATCCGACACCATGCTGACTTCGGACGTGGCGCAAGATGCGCTCCGCGATCAGGTGGCCGCCCTGCTCGGGCCGGGCAATGCCGAATTTCTTAAAGCCAACTTCTTCGACCTTCAGCCCTCGACACTGGACCGGCCGTTTTTCTATTCCATCCTGCGCCTTGAGAAGCTGCCGCAGATACTAAAAAAGATCGCGCTCGTCCCGCGCGAAGAAGTCGGCTACCTCGTGAATGTCGCGGTGCTGGTGCAGGCGCTGCTGTTTGCCGCACTCGTGCTCGGGCTGCCGCTGCTGCGCTACCGGCGCACACGGCCCGCCGCCGGCACCGTGATCAAGGCCATTGTCTATTTCGCCAGCCTCGGTCTCGGTTTCCTGTTCTTTGAAATTCTGTTCATCGAGAAGATGGCGTATTTCCTCAATGACCGCACCTACGCCTTCGCCGTGGTGCTGTCCGCCATGCTGATCTTCTCCGGCTTCGGCAGCTTCTATTGTTCGCGCTTCCTGAAAAACCCGGCGCGCGGAGTGCGCTTTGCGCTGGGTCTGGTGGCGGCGTGGTCGGTGCTCGCAGTGTTGGGGCTGGATGCACTGATGCAGGTCCTGCTGGATGTGCCGTTTGCCGTGAAATTGGCGGTCGCCGCCGCGGTCGCCGCGCCGCTCGCCTTCGGCCTCGGCATGCCCTTCCCCTTGGGGCTTTACCTGTTCCGCGGCGAGCACGACCACTTTTTGCCGTGGGCGTGGAGCCTGAATGGCGCGTTCTCGGTGGTCGCCACCCCGGCGGCCAATCTGCTGGCGGTATCGTTTGGTTACACTATCCTCTTGGTGCTGGGACTCGCGCTCTATATTATGGCAACCCTCACCTACCCGGCCGCGCGCGGGCGCGCGAGCCTGGGCTGACTTAAACCCTCCAACGTACTGAGTGACGCCATTTATGAACAAGCTGATCTGGCTGACAAGTGCCGCCGCTATCGGTCTGTCTACCGCCGTGGCCGCGGTTGACCCGGCCGCGCGCACGTGGACACGCGAGACCATCAACCAGGCGTTTGCCGCGAGCGAACGCAAGGTCACGATGTCGGAAAGCCACTACGCCGAGATCCAGGAACGGCGCACGGCGGTGCTCGCGCGTATCGAACTCTATCTTAAGGAGCGCTTCGGCAAGGTCGATCCGCTGGTGATGAAGGCCTTCGAAGAAGTGCCGCGCGAGTACTACCATTACAACTACGAAGGCAAATACGGCTTCACCGGCAAGGCCTACGACGAAGAGGCCAAGCCCTGGGCCGTGGGCCATGGCTCGGCGCTGTCGGATTATCTCGGTCAGGCCTACATGACCCAGCTCGCCAAGCCGACCAAGGACAGCGTTGTACTCGAAATCGGCACCGGCTCCGGCTATCAGATTTCGATTCTCTCGCGCATTGTGAAGAGGGCCTACTCGATTGAGATCATCGAGCCGGTCGGCAACGGCGTCGCCAGGATTTTCAAGCCGCTCGGTTTCGACAACATCGAGACCCGCGTCGGCGACGGTTACTTCGGCTGGCCGGAGGTGCAGGGCGGCTTCGACATCATCATCGTCACCTGCGCCGCGCAGTACGTGCCGCCAGAATTGCTCAAGCAGTTGAAACCGGGCGGGCGCATGGTCATCCCCATCGGCCAGCCGTTCAAGAAGGGCCAAGTGTTGTATGTCTACACCAAAGACGCCGACGGCAAGGTGCGCAGCCGCAAGGATGTGGGCGTGTACTTCATCCCCATGACCGGCGAGCTGCAAAAACGCGCGCCGGCCGAGGGTGCGCCAGCGGCGCTTTAATCAAGCGGCGGTTCAAACCAACGGCGCCCTTGTGGCGCCGTTGGTGTTTTCAGGCCAGGTTCAGGCGCTGCGGCGTTTGAGATGTACCAGCAACAACGAAATCGCGGCCGGGGTGATGCCGGAGATGCGCGCGGCCTGGCCGAGGGTGGTGGGCCGGTGGCGGGTGAGTTTCTGGCTCACCTCGGTGGATAGGCCGCTTACTTTAACGTAATCGAGGTCATCCGGCAGGCGCGTGTCTTCGTGACGCTGTTGTTTGGCGATCTCGTCTTGCTGGCGATCGATGTAGCCGGAATACTTGGCCTGGATATCGATTTGCTCGGCGACCTGCGCATCCTCGACAGCCGGGCCGTTGCCCGGCAGTGCCGTGAGCTCCGCATAACTTACTTCCGGCCGACGTAATAGCTCCAGCAGGTTGTATTCGTGCGCGAGCGGCGCGCCGAACACACGTCGTTCCTCGTTCTGGCTCACCATGCCGGGCGTGAACCATATCCCGCGCAGACGCTGCTGCTCGCGCGCAATCGCTTCGCGCTTGGCCGTGAAGCGCTGCCAGCGGCCTTCGTCCACCACGCCGAGTGTGTGGCCGGTTTCGGTGAGACGCAGGTCAGCGTTGTCTTCGCGCAGGCTCAGGCGGTATTCGGCGCGCGAGGTAAACATGCGATACGGTTCAGTGACGCCGCGAATAATGAGGTCATCGATCAACACGCCGAGATAGGCCTCGCTGCGCTGCGGCCACCAACCTTCTTTTCCGTGCGCGGCACGTGCGGCATTGATGCCGGCGACCAGGCCCTGCGCGGCCGCTTCTTCGTAGCCGGTGGTGCCATTGATTTGGCCGGCGAAGTACAGGCCGGCGAGCGCCTTGGTTTCGAGCGTCGGTTTTAAATCGCGCGGGTCGAAGTAATCGTACTCAATTGCGTAACCGGGACGGGTGATGTGCGCCTGCTCGAAACCCGCGATGGAGCGCACTGCTTGCAACTGGACGTCATAGGGCAAACTGGTGGAGATACCGTTCGGATAAATCTCGTCGCTATCCAACCCTTCCGGCTCGACAAACACCTGATGCCGACCCTTGCCGGCGAAGCGCACGATCTTGTCTTCGATCGACGGACAGTAGCGCGGGCCCACGCCTTCGATCGCGCCGCTGTACATGGGCGAACGGTCGAGACCAGCGCGGATAATGTCGTGGGTGCGTTCATTCGTGTAGGTGATGAAGCATGACACCTGGCGCGGATGTTCGGCCGCGCGTCCAAGAAACGAGAACACCGGCGTGGGTGTGTCGCTGGCCTGCTCTTCCATGACCGAGACATCGATGCTGCGCTTGTCGAGTCGCGGCGGCGTGCCAGTCTTGAGGCGGCCGACGTTCGGCATCAACTCGCGCAGACGCACGGCGAGCGCATTGGACGGCGGATCGCCGGCACGGCCGCCCTGGTAATTGGTAAGGCCGACGTGGATACGCCCGCCAAGAAAAGTGCCGGTGGTCAACACCACGCACCGCGCCATGAACCGCAGGCCCGTCTGGGTGACGACTCCGGTGACACGCCCGCCCTCGACAATCAAGTCGTCCACCGCCTGCTGGAAAATGCGCAGCGCCGGCAATTCGCCGAGCAGCGTGCGCACCGCCTGCTTGTACAGCACGCGGTCGGCCTGCGCGCGCGTGGCGCGCACCGCCGGGCCCTTGCGCGAATTCAAAATACGAAACTGGATACCGGCGCGGTCGGCGGCGCGCGCCATGAGGCCGCCGAGCGCGTCGATCTCCTTCACCAGATGACCCTTGCCGATGCCGCCGATGGCCGGGTTGCAGGACATCTGGCCGACGGTCTCAATGTTGTGCGTGAGCAGCAGGGTGTTCGCGCCCAGACGCGCGCACGCCGCCGCCGCCTCGGTGCCAGCATGGCCGCCGCCGATTACGATTACGTCAAAAGATTCGGGGTGCAACATCGCTAAGCCCTGACTAAACCGGCCCGGAAAGCGGCTAATGATAGCAGGCCGGAGGGCTTGGGCTATTCTTGGAAGTTCCACATTCAATAACGGACATTTGCCACGTGAAACCCCTGCCCCATGAGCCGCCACAGGCCGACGATTTTGCGGCGCTGACCCACACCGTCATCGCCCAGGTCGGCGGACTGATACTGGGCAAGGAACAACAGGTGCGCCTCGCGCTCGCCTGCCTGCTGGCGCGTGGCCACCTGCTGATCGAGGACCTGCCGGGCATGGGCAAAACCACCCTCGCCCACGGTCTGGCGCGTGCGCTGGGTTTGAGCTTCCGGCGCGTCCAGTTCACCAGCGACCTGTTGCCAGCTGATATTGTGGGTGTGTCCATTTACCAACCAGACACGCGCGATTTCCGTTTTCATCCCGGACCGGTGTTCGCGCAGTTATTGCTCGCCGATGAATTGAATCGCGCCACGCCCAAGACCCAGGGCGCGTTGCTCGAAGCGATGGAAGAGCGCCAGGTGACCTGCGACGGCGTCAGCCACGCCCTGCCCGCACCTTTTTTTGTTATCGCCACCCAGAACCCGCGTCATCAGGTCGGCACCTATCCTTTACCGGAGTCGCAGCTCGACCGTTTTCTGATGCGCATCGACATGGGTTATCCGGATCGGGTCGCGGAACGCGAGCTATTGAAAGGCCGTGACCGGCGCGAGTTGCTCACTGAACTCCAACCGGTGCTGGATCACGCGCGTCTCACGGCATTGCAGCGCAAGGTCAGCGGCGTGCATGCCGCCGACGCACTGGTCGATTATATACAGGACCTGATCGCGGCCAGCCGCCGCTCGCCGCGCTTCACCCACGGCTTGAGTCCGCGCGCCGGCCTCGCGTTGTTGTCGGCGGCGCGTGCCTGGGCGTTTCTCGCCGGTCGCAGCATGGTATTGCCGGAAGACGTGCAGGCCGTAGCGCCGTCCGTCATGACGCATCGCCTGCCGGCCGCCGAGGGCCGGACCAGCAGCCACGTGCTGGTTGCGGAACTGCTCCAGTCTGTCCCGATACCCTGATGAATTCAGCGGCAGAAAAGCTGCTCCTGCGTTTTCAGCGCCCTCCCCTTTCCTCGCAACCGGAGGTGGTGCTCGGTACACGGCAGATCTACATCCTGCCAAACCGGCACGGACTGCTCTTTTCGCTGGTACTGGTGGCATTGGCGTTGGCCGCGATCAACTACAACAACGCCCTCGCCTACCTGCTCGCCTTTCTGCTTGCCAGCATGGCGGTGGTGTCGCTGCTGCATGCCCAGCGCAACCTGCTCAAGCTGCGCATTACCGCGGCCGGTGGCGAACCGGTATTTGCCGGCGAAGCGGCGGTGCTGCGTGTCTGCCTGCACAACGGCGACGCCGCGCGCTACGCGCTGCGACTCGAATCGGCGCATGCCACCGTGCCGTCATTCGATGTGCCGGCACATGACACGCGTTGTGTCGCACTTTCTGTCCCGACCGTGAAGCGCGGCTGGCTCGATTGCCCGCCATTCATCCTCGCCAGCATTTATCCGCTCGGTATCACGCGCGCCTGGTCGTGGCGACTGTCGCTGCCGGCGCGCTGCCTGGTCTACCCGAAAGCGGCCGATGAAACACCCTGGCAAACAGCGGCCGGCGGCGAAGGCGAAAACCAGCCGGGGATCATGCTGGACGGCGAAGACTTCACCGGCCTGCGCGCCTATCAGCCAGGCGATGCGCTCGCCCGGATCAGTTGGAAAACCCTGGCGCGCGGTCAGGGGCTGCACACCAAGGAGTTTCGCGCGCCGCTGGCCGAGAGTGTGTGGCTCGACTGGGAGGTGTTCGCACCGCACGACGACGAAACGCGTCTGTCGCTTCTGTGTCGCGCCACACTGGAGGCCGAAGACAGCGGCCTGGCCTACGGCCTGCGGTTGCCGGGTGTAATGCTCGAACCGGACTGTGGCGCATCGCATCGTCACCGTTGTCTTGAAGCGTTGGCCCTGCATGAAACCCGCGTCTGAGGTCTTGAAGCGGGAGAACGCGCTCGCCGAGCGCGCCGCCGGCTACTGGTTGCTGGGCGCGGCGGTCGTGGTGTTGCTGCCGCATGTGCCGCGTCTGCCAGTGTGGTTGGGTGCCGTACTCGCGGTGCTGTTTGCCTGGCGATTCCTTGTTGTTAAACGCGCCTGGCCGGCACCCAACCGCTGGGTGCGTTGGTCGCTTACCGTCGTGCTGGTTTTTCTGCTCTACCGCCAATACGGCACGCTGTTCGGGCGCGATGCCGGCAGCGCCCTGCTCGCCACTATGCTGGCGCTTAAATTTCTGGAGCTGCAACGGCTGCGCGATTACGTGCTGGGTGTGCTGCTCATTTATTTTCTGATTGTGCTCGGTTTTCTCTATTCACAGGCCATGTGGCTGGTCGTTTATCTGGTGGCGGTGTTTGTGTTGACCACCGCTACCCTGGTTCGCCTGGCCGTGCCCGGCGCGCGCGCACGTTTTGCACTGCGTCTGGCGGGAGTGCTGATGTTGCAGGCCTTGCCGCTCATGCTCGCCATGCACCTGCTGTTTCCGCGTTTGCAGGGCGCGTTGTGGGGGCTACCGCATGACGCCCATGCCGGTCTCACCGGTCTTTCCGAGGAGATGTATCCCGGCAGTATCAATGAACTGTCGCTCTCCGAGGACGTCGCGTTCCGTGCGCATTTTCAGGGCGCTGTACCGCCACCGCCGCAGCGCTACTGGCGTGCGCTGGTGCTCTGGACCACGGATGGCAAGGGCTGGACGCGCGGCCTCACAGCCCCCGCCCAACTCAACCATGAAGCGCAAGGCGCCGCCATTTCCTACACGCTCACGCCCGAACCCGCCAATCGGCCGTGGTTGCCGGCGCTTGATCTGCCGGCGCAGATTCCGCCCGGCACACGCCTGCGTTCCGGCCTCGTGCTGGAAACCGCGGCCCCGGTGCGCGGCCGCCTGAGCCTGGAAATGAGCGCACACACCCAGTATCGAATGTATGACTTGCAGGAAAGCGAGCGGCGCGCGGGCCTGCAACGCCCGGACTCAATCAGCCCACGCGTGCAAGACCTGGCGGCGCGCTGGCGCCGATCAGCACACAGCGATGCGGATGTCGTAAGTATGGCGCTTACGCATTTCCGCACGGAGAAGTTCTTTTACACCTTGGAGCCGCCGGCGCTCGAAGAAGATCCGGTGGATGAATTCCTGTTCGAGACACGGCGCGGTTACTGCGAACATTACGCGGCGGCGTTCGTGACGCTCATGCGCAGCGCCGGTATTCCGGCGCGTGTCGTGACCGGCTATCAGGGCGGCGAGTTCAACCCGGCCGGCAATTATCTGATCGTTCGCCAACTGGATGCACACGCCTGGGCCGAGGTGTGGTTGCCCGGCCAGGGCTGGGCGCGCGTCGATCCGACCGCGGCCATTGCCCCGGAGCGCATCGAATACGGAACCGAGGGCATACGCCGGTTGCTGGCGCGCGGCGCGGCGCTGGGCAGATTGCCGTCCGAGGCGCTGCGGGATTTGCTGGCGCTCGGCGCCTTGGAGCAAGTACGCCAACAATTACGCCTGTCGTGGGATGCGGCCAACACCGCCTGGCAGCGCTGGGTGCTGGGTTATGATCAGTCGCGCCAGCGCGAACTGCTGGCGCAACTCGGCTTCGATGACGTCAACCCGCTGCGCCTCTTTGGTCTGCTCGCCCTGCTGGTTGCCCTGGTCATGGGGCTTTATGTAGTGCTGACTCGTCGACGCATGCCGCGTCCCGATCCGGTACAACGCGCCTATTTCGCATTCTGCCGCAAGCTCGCACAAACCGGGTTGGTGCGCGCGCCGGCCGAGGGCGCGCTCGTCTTTGCCGCGCGCGGCGCGGCGCTACTGCCAAAATCCGCCGACGACATTCATGCGATCAGCCGGCTTTACTTAGGATTGCGCTACGGCGACCTCGCGGCGGACGGTGCACAACAGGAACTGAGGGCGCGCGTGGGGCGGTTTCGACCTGCGCGCGGTGGTTGATTCTTTCGTGTTGCAAGCTACTTTCCGATACAGAAGCTCGAAAAAATCCGGCCGAGCAAATCATCGTTGCTGAATTCGCCGGTGATTTCGCCGAGGGTGCGCTGCGCCTGGCGCAACTCCTCGGCGGCCAGTTCGCTGCGGCGTGCTTGGTGCTGTTGCGCGCCGTTCGCCAGTTGCTGTTGCGCATGCTGCAGCGCTTCCAGGTGCCGACGGCGCGCGCTGAACGTGCCCTCCCCGGCTGACTGATAACCCATGCAGTCCTTGAGGTGCGCGCGCAACGCATCCAGCCCGGCGCCGGTGCGTGCCGACAGCGCCACTTCCGGCAGGCCGCTTTCGCCGGTCGCCAGCGCGCCCGGGGTGCGACCGCTGACGTCGATCTTGTTGCGCACCAGCGTCACCGCGATACCCACAGGCAGTTCGCTCGCCAGGTGACGGATGGTGGGCGCAGTTTCCTCAGCGTCGTCTACCAGCAACAGCACGCGGTCGGCGCGTGACATCGCTTCGTGGGCGCGGCGCACGCCTTCGCTTTCGATACTGTCCCGGCTCGCGCGCAGGCCGGCGGTGTCGAGAATGTGCAACGGCATGCCGTCGAGCACGATTTGCTCGCGCACGATGTCGCGCGTCGTGCCCGGCGTGGCGCTGACGATGGCGCTGTCGCGTTGCGCGAGTGCGTTCAACAGGCTCGATTTGCCGGCGTTCGGCCGGCCGGCCAATACCACGTTCATACCGTCGTGCAGCAGGCTACCCTGCTGCGCCGCGTTGCGTAACGCAACGAGCTCGTTCTCAAGCGAGCAGAATTGCTCCTGCAGGGGGTCGCCGGCCAGCGGATCGATTTCTTCTTCCGGGAAATCAATCGCTGCTTCGATGTTGAGGCGCAATTGAATGAGCGCCTCGACAATAGCTTGCACGCGCCGTGAAAATTCACCCTCCAGCGAACGCAACGCGGCGCGCGCCGAGTAGGTGGAGGCGCTTTCGATAAGATCGGCGACCGCCTCGGCCTGGGCGAGGTCGAGCTTGCCGTTCAGGAAGGCGCGTTCCGAAAACTCGCCCGGGCGGGCGCGCTGTGCGCCAAGCTCAAGCGCGCGCTGCAACACCATGTCCATCACCACCGGACCGCCATGGCCGTGCAGCTCGAGCACGTGCTCGCCGGTAAAGGAGTGCGGGGCGGGGAAGTACAGTGCCAACCCTTGATCGAGCACGGCACCGTGCGCGTCACGAAAACTTGTGGAGGTAGCGTGACGTGGCAGCGGCAATTGGCCGAGGAGGGCGCGCGCAATCTCCGGCGCCTGGTCACCCGAGATGCGCACAATCCCGATGCCGCCGCGCCCCGGCGGGGTGGCGATGGCGACGATGGTGGAGCGTGCGGTGGTCACGGGCGCTCGCGCTGGGTGGCCCGATGCGTGTAACGCCGGCTACTTGCCCGTGCCTTCGATGGCGCGGTTGATTTGCCACTGCTGCGCGATCGAAAGAATATTCTGCACCACCCAGTAAAGCACCAGACCGGAGGGGAAGAACAGGAACATGCCGGTGAACACCACCGGCAGGGCGTACATGAGTTTCTGCTGCATCGGATCGACCGGCTGCGGGTTGAGCCATTGCTGGGCGAGCATGCTCGCCCCCATCAACACCGGCAGAACGTAGTAGGGGTCCTGGACAGACAGGTCCTTGATCCACAGGGCCCAAGGCGCCTGGCGCAACTCGACACTTTCCAGCAGCACCCAGTAGAGTGCGATGAACACCGGGATCTGAATCAAAATCGGCAAGCAGCCGCCGAGCGGGTTGATTTTCTCGGTTTTGTACAGCTCCATCATGGCCACGTTGAGTTTCTGTTTGTCGTCGCCATGGCGTTCTTTGAGCGCCGCCATGCGCGGCTGCATTTTGCGCATGTGCGCCATGGAGCGATAGCTGGCGCGCGACAGCGGATAGAACACGGCCTTGATGAGGATGGTGAGCAGGATGATCGCCCAGCCCCAGTTGTTCACCAGTTTGTGTAACCACGTGAGCAACCAGAACAGCGGGGCGGCGATGACCGTGAGCCAGCCGTAATCGACGGTGAGCACCATGCCTTCACTCAGTTTTTCGAGGCGTGCGTGTTCTTTGGGGCCGACATAGAGCTGTGTGCCAAGCGTCGCCTTCCCGCCTGCCACGATGGGGACCGGTGTGAGTGTCTTGTAACCGATGGCCAGCAGGCCCCCCGGTTGCGCGTTGCTGTAGAGCTGATTGCGGTCTTTGGCGCCCGGTAGCCAGGCGCCGAGGAAATAATGCTGCAGCATGGCGACCCAACCGCCCTCGGCGTCGCGCGCCAACGTCTTGTCGCGCATTTGCTCGAGGTCGATTTTTTCGTATTTCTTTTCCTGCGTGTAAATCGCGCCGCCGCTGTAGGTGGGCAGGGTGGTGAGTCCGTGGCTGGTTTCTTCGTAGCTACGCAGAAACTGCGCGTAAAGATACGCCTCGTGCGGTTTACGCCCGGCGTTGGTTACTTCGTGGCTCACGTCCACGCTGTAGTCATTGCGGTGAAAGGTGTAAACCTTGGCGACACGCAAGCCCTCGGGGCCGGACCAGTTGAGGCGCACCGTGAGTGCGTCTTCGCCTTTGGCCAGTTCGTAGCGGCTGGCTTCGGCGCTGTAGCGGGTTTTGTGGTTGGGCAGGGCGCCGTCGCGCGCCAGCAGGCCGGACTGGGCGATAAGCACTTTCTTGCCCTGGTCATCGAACAGGCGAAATGGTTTGTCGGGCTGATCTGCCGACACCGGGTGTTTGCGCAACTCGACCACGCGCAGGTCGCCGCCCTGGGTGTCGATCTCGACCTGCAATAAATCGGTCGTTACGTGAATGCGCACGCCGTTCTCGAGTTGGGCGGCGGCCGGGGCGAGGGCGGTTTGTTGCGGCGCCCCGGGAGCGGCGGGTGCCGCCGGGACCTCTTGCTTGGACTTGGGGGCCTGCACCGACACCGGGCGCTGTTCAGATTCCCATGCTGACCACAGCATCAGAATCAAAACTGAAAGAATGGCGAACAGGACGAGGCGCTGGTTATCCATGAATATTCTCTTTTTTAAGATTTACGCGCTGGTACGGGATCGTGCCCGCCAAGGTGCCAAGGGTGACATCTGCCCAAACGGGCCAAGGCCAGATACACGCCTTTCCCTGCGCCGTGGGTGTGGACGGCCTCCTCGGCGTATGCCGAGCAGCTTGGATAAAAACGGCATTGGCTACCGAACCAAGGGCTCAACACCAGGCGGTAACCGCGGATCAAGAAGAGGAACAAGGACTGCATGGTTTAAATAGGATTCGGTGGGCGGGTCGTAACAGCTGCTTTCCAGTGGCGCTCAAGCGATTCGCGCAGCATCAGGTTATTCGCGCTTGCGGCGGGCGGCCGGGCGACCACCACCAGATCCAGGCCCACCAGCATATCCTGCGTGACGCGGAAATTTTCTCGCACACAACGCTTGATCCGGTTGCGCACCACTGCCTTGGTCGATACCCGGCGCGACACCGTCATTCCCATGCGCGCGTGCCCCAGACTGTTGGGGCGTACATGCACACTGAAAAGGGTGTCACGATCCGGCCGGCAGGTGCGAGTAATTTCGCGTAGTTCACGCCCGGAACGCAGGCGCAGTTTTTGGGCCAGCCCGAGGGCAGCGGACGGCAACGTCAGGCGCTTAGGTTCGCGCGGCCCTTGGCGCGTCGCGCGCTCAATATCTTGCGGCCGGCGGCGGTGCTCATGCGGGCACGGAAACCATGGACGCGTTTACGCTTGATAACGCTGGGCTGAAATGTTCTTTTCATCGGTCTGCCTGGGGGTTGCTGCACAGTGACTGCAAGGGGCGGGAAACTTACTGACAGCGCGTGTTTTTGTCAACCAAAAATATACACGTACCGGTTTCGCATGCCTGTGGATAAGTGGGGTATGGCACGCTAGACTCGCTCCCCCTCGCTTAACGCAGCAAGACAGCCCGTGGAACAGTCTACCGTCTGGAAAAAATGTCTGGAGCGGCTTGAGGACGAGCTTTCTTCACAGCAGTTCAACACCTGGGTGCGCCCGTTGCGCGCCGTCCAGGAGAGCGGGCAACTTCGTCTGTATGCCCCAAACCGCTTTGTTCTCGACTGGGTGAAGGAGCGGTTTCTTTCCCGCATCGTTGCCTTTGCCGAGCAGGCCGTGGGCGGGCCCTTGCCGGTGCTGCTCGAAGTCGGCAGCCCGGTGGTCCTGGCCTCGCCGGAAAACGTCTCCGCGCCGACCTACTCTCCGTCAATTCCGCAGCGCGCTGCTCAGGCCGGCAGCCGGCTGAACCCGGATTTCACTTTCGAGAGCCACGTGGAGGGTAAATCCAACCAGCTTGCGCGTGCGGCGGCACGCCAAGTGGGTGAAAATCCGGCGCGTTCTTACAACCCGTTTTTCATTTATGGTGGCGTGGGCCTTGGTAAAACTCATCTGATGCAGGCAGCCGGCCACGTTATTTTGGGGGGCAACCCGCGCGCGCGCGTGATTTATGTGCACTCGGAGCGTTTTGTAGCGGATATGGTCAAGGCGCTACGCACCGGCACTATTAACGATTTCAAGCGTTACTATCGGGGCGTGGATGCCCTGCTGATTGACGATATCCAGTTTTTCATCGGTAAAGAGCGCTCGCAAGAAGAATTCTTCCATACATTCAATGACTTGCTTGAAGGACAGCGCCAAGTCATTATAACCGCTGACAAGTTTCCAAAGGAACTCGTGGGGCTTGAAGAGCGTTTGATTTCACGCTTCGGCAGCGGTCTTACGGTTTCGCTCGAGCCGCCGGAGCTCGAGACGCGCGTGGCTATTTTGATGAAAAAGTCGCAACACGAGAACCTGGCTCTGCCAGAGGACGTGGCTTTTTTTATCGCCAAGCGGGTGCGCTCGAACGTGCGTGAGCTTGAGGGCGCGTTGCGGCGAGTGATGGCCAGTGCGACCTTCACTGGCCGACCGATTGATTTAGTCTTGGCGGCAGAAAGCCTGAAAGACCTTCTCGCTTTTCAGGAAAGACTCATTACGGTTCACAACATTCAAAAAACTGTTGCCGAATACTACAAAATTCGTGTGTCCGATCTCCACTCAAAAGACCGCTCGCGCGTTGTTACCCGGCCAAGACAGGTCGCCATGGCCCTGTCCAAAGAACTAACCACACACAGCCTGCCGGAAATAGGCGACGCTTTTGGCGGACGTGACCACACCACCGTGTTGCATGCCTGTCGCAAGGTTGCGGAACTGAGTCAATCCGACGTGCGTGTCAAGGAAGATCTTACTAACCTCGCGCGTATTTTAAACCCGTGAATGCTTAACCTGCATTAAAAGTTATACGGGTTGTACACAGAGCAACCACAGTCTGTACGCGGCCTACACACAGACTTTTGGGTCAATCTCGCAGCTGATTCATAATGGCCAGACCACTTATCCACAGTTCATGCGTGACTCAATACACTACTGCTGTTAGCTTTACTTTAAAATAAACCAACAACAGTTGAGACTGAACCCACATGCGTATTTCTGTTAAGCGCGAGGACCTGCTTAAACCTTTAGCGATCGTCGCTGGTGTTGTAGAACGGCGCCAAACCCTGCCGATACTTTCCAATATCTTGCTGCGTCATAGCGGCAGCGAACTTGTACTCACAGGCACCGACCTGGAGGTAGAGATCAGCGCCCGGGTTGCCAGCGCCGGCGGCAGCGGGGAAATCACCGTGCCCGCGCGCAAGCTCCATGATATCTGTAAGGCTTTGCCAAACGAGGCAGTCATCGACCTCAGCCTGGAAAAGGAAAAGGTGCTCATCAAGTCTGGCAAGAGCCGCTTCCGGCTGTTGACCATGCCTGCCTCCGAGTTTCCGGCGATTGAGACAGCGCAGTGGGACACCAGCATTACACTGAGCCAAAAGAACCTGCGCTGGCTGTTGGAGAAAACCATGTTCTGCATGGCGCAGCAGGACGTGCGCTATTACCTGAATGGCCTGTTGCTCGAGGCGCGCGAGAAGCGCCTGCGCGGCGTGGCCACCGACGGACACCGGTTGTCAATGGCCGATGTTGATGTAAGTCAATCAATCGATGTAGAAAAACAGGTTATTGTGCCAAGGAAGGGCGCCCAGGAAATGACCCGTTTTCTGGACGATAGCGACACAGAGGTGCAACTACAAATCGGCGCCAACCACCTGCGCTGCACACTGAAAGACATCACGTTCACCTCGAAACTCATCGATGGGCGCTTCCCTGACTACAACCGCGTGATCCCGGCGGCACAAGACAAAAAAATTCTGCTGCCGCGCACCCTGTTTCGTGAAACGCTTAACCGTACCGCCATCTTGTCGAACGAGAAATATCGCGGGGTGCGTTTTGGCCTGAGCAACGGCCTGATGACGATCACCGCACACAACCCCGAGCAGGAAGAAGCGCAGGAGGAAGTTGCCATCGCCTACACGGGCGAAGACATTGAGATCGGATTCAACGTCAATTACATTAGCGAGGCGGTTGCCGCCATCGACTCAGAACAGGTGGAGTTTTGTCTTAATGATCCGAGTAGCAGTTGTGTATTGCGCGCGCCCGGGAACACGAAACACCTGTATGTCGTGATGCCGATGCGGCTTTAGCCCACGCACAAGAAATGCCACTGACTTCGCTTGAGATTCAGAATGTCCGGATGTACGGACACGCAAAACTTTCTCCCGACCCACACCTCAATCTTATTGTCGGCGCGAACGCCAGTGGTAAAACCACCCTGCTCGAAGCTATCCATCTGCTGAGCGTGGGGCGTTCGTTTCGAAGCAGCCAGATTGAACAAATCCAAAAACACAGCAGTACCGGCTTGAGCGTTCAAGGTGAGATTTCAGGTGCCGGTGTTGAGTCTGGTACCCAGATCGGGTTTGTCCACACCGAGCATGGGCGGCGCGCCAGCGTTAACGGGCTTATTCAAAACCAGATGTCCGCCTTGGCGCAACTGCTCCCCCTGCAGGCTATTTCTCCCGATACTCACTACGAGTTCCGGCACAGCGCACGCCACCGGCGCGGGATACTCGACTGGGGCCTGTTCCACGTGGAACCTGACTTCCTGGCCCTCTGGAATCGCTACCGGCGCATTATTCAACAGCGCAACGCGGCGCTTAAGGGTGCGGCAAAGGCCAGGCACGCCTGGGACCAGGATCTGGCCGTCACCGGCGAAGAGCTACAACGCAGAAGAAAGAACTTGACCGCGCACCTGCAGGCCGATTTTCAGCATTGTTGCCAGGAACTACTGGAAGCAGGCTATGAAGGGGAGTTGATTTTTGAGTCGGGATGGAAAGAGGGTGAGGACTTGGCCGAGTGCTTGCGGCAAGACGACCTGCGTGACCGGGCGCGCGGATTTACCCACAGCGGGCCGCACCGTGCTGACCTCAGGGTTGGTCTTCGTGCTCATTCGGTGCCGGTAGATGCCTCGCATGGACAATACAAATTATTAGTCATTGCGTTGCGTCTCACCCAAATACGGAATTTTATTGGGCCCGGTAGCCGGCGTTGTTGTCTGTTAATCGACGACCTGGCAGCTGAGCTCGATTCCGAACACCGCGCCCGCTTGGCGCGACTCCTTTCTCGGCTACCCATCCAGCTGTTTGTAACAGCCACAGAAAATGCGCTAATTGAGAGAGGGCTCTGGCCCAGCCACAAGACGTTTCACGTGGAACAGGGGGCCATTGAGGAGGGTGCTTGAGTAGACAGGCCCCCCGTACGCGCTCCCCGACCTCAGCGACGAGACTCCTGCCGTCGCTTGCAGCGGCGCCCAATCCTGGCGTTCATGGGCGAGAATTCTCGGGCGGCAATCGCACGAAAATGCTAAAATACGAATCCTTTTTTTGCAGAAAGAAATTGATAAATGGACAAGCTCCAGGCCTATGATTCCAACAGCATCCAGGTACTCAAAGGCTTGGACGCCGTGCGTAAACGCCCTGGCATGTACATCGGGGATACGGACGACGGCACTGGCTTGCACCACATGGTTTTCGAGGCGGTGGACAACTCCATCGACGAGGCATTGGCCGGGCACTGCAACGAAATTCAGGTCAGCATCCACACCGACAATTCCATAACTGTCACCGATAACGGCCGCGGCATTCCGACCGAAATGATTCCGGAAGAGGGTAAATCGGCGGTCGAGGTGGTGATGACCGTGTTGCACGCCGGTGGCAAGTTCGACCACAACTCCTACAAGGTTTCGGGCGGGTTGCACGGGGTCGGCATTTCCGTGGTCAACGCCCTGTCCGAAGAGCTCGAGGTCACGGTCCGGCGCGGCGGAAAAATCCACCACCAGCAGTTTCGGATGGGCGTACCGGTGGCACCGCTAAAGCTTATCGGCGACAGTGTAGAGACCGGCACCAGCGTGCATTTCAAACCGAGCACACAGGTTTTCAGCGACACGCTCATGCACTACGACCTGCTCGCCAAACGTCTGCGCGAGCTGTCGTTTCTCAATTCCGGCGTGCGCATTGTTCTGCGCGATGACCGCGACGTGAAGGAAGATGTGTTCGAGTATCAGGGTGGCATCGCCGCTTTCGTGCAGCACCTCAACCGCAACAAGACCCCGCTGCACCCCAAGGTGATCCAGATCACGGCGGAGCGCGCCCACATCGGCGTTGAACTCGCGATGCAGTGGAACGACTCGTACCAGGAGAACATCTTCTGCTACACCAACAATATTCCGCAACGCGACGGCGGCACCCACTTGGCCGGCCTGCGCGCCGCCATGACTCGCACCCTCAATAGCTATATCGAATCCACCGGCCTCGCCAAAAAAGAGAAAGTCGAAATCAGTGGCGATGATGCGCGCGAAGGCCTGACCGCCGTGTTGTCGGTCAAGGTTCCGGACCCAAAGTTCTCGTCTCAGACCAAGGACAAGCTCGTGTCCTCGGAAGTGAAGGGCGTGGTCGAGTCGATTATCAACGAAAAGCTCGGCGAGTTTTTGCAGGAGAATCCGCAAGAAGCCAAAATGATTGCGCTCAAGATCGTGGACGCCGCGCGTGCGCGCGAGGCGGCGCGCAAGGCGCGCGACATGACGCGCCGCAAGGGCGCGCTCGACATGGCGGGTCTGCCGGGCAAACTTGCCGATTGCCAGGAACGCGACCCGGCGCTGTGCGAGCTGTATCTGGTTGAGGGCGATTCGGCCGGCGGTTCGGCCAAGCAGGCGCGTGATCGCAAGTTCCAGGCGATTCTGCCGCTCAAGGGAAAAATTCTGAACGTCGAGCGCGCGCGTTACGACAAAATGTTGACCTCCACAGAAGTAGCCACGCTGATTACCGCCCTCGGTACCGGAATCGGTAAAGATGACTTTAATATCAGTAAGTTACGTTATCATCGCATTATCATCATGACAGACGCAGACGTGGACGGCTCGCACATCCGCACCCTGTTGCTGACGTTTTTCTTCCGGCAGATGCCGGAATTGATCCAGCGTGGCTACATCTACATCGCCCAGCCGCCGCTCTACAAAATAAAACGCGGCAAGAGCGAGCGCTACCTCAAGGACGACACCGAACTCAACGCCTACCTTCTCGAAGCCGCGCTCGATGGCGCCGCGCTCACCGGCGCGCCCGGGCAAGTGCCGCTCACCGGCGGCGCGCTGGCCAAGCTTTGCCAGGATCATCTGGGTGTGGAGAACACCATCAAGCGCTTGTCACGCCGCTACGACGCGCGCCTGCTGCGCGGCCTGGTGCATCTGCCGACCCTGCGCGCGGAAATGCTTCAGGACACAAAGCAGATCGAAGGATTTGCGCATACGCTGCAGGAAGGCTTTGCCCGGCACGCCAACGGCGCGCGCTATGAAGTAAGCATCGGCGCCAGCACCCTCACCGGCAATAACGAGATCGTCGTCACCCGCAGCGTGCACGGGGCGGTTGGCATCAGCCGCCTCGATGCCGAGTTCGTGGGCTCCGGCGAATATCGGGCCATGCGCAACCTCGGTGACCGCCTGGCCGGCCTGGTGCAGGCCGGTGCCTCGGTTGCGCGCGGCGACAAAACAAAACCCGTGGCGAGCTTCGCCGAAGCCTTCGAATGGTTCATGGACGAAGCGCGCCGCGGCCAGACCATCCAGCGTTACAAGGGCCTCGGCGAAATGAATCCCGAGCAGTTGCGTGAAACCACCATGGACATCACCGCCCGGCGCCTGCTCAAAGTAAACATCGAGGACGGCGTGGCCGCGGACGAGGTGTTTACCACGCTGATGGGCGACCAGGTCGAGCCACGCCGCGAGTTCATCGAGAAGAACGCGCTCGCGGTGAGCAATCTGGATGTCTGAGGAAAACCCGCGATGGGAGACGTGTTGGCGCAAGACGCGGCCCCAGGACCCCGGTCCTTCCACCCTTGAATCCCGGCGTTAACTCCCGAAGACGGGCCTGTCCAGCTTCAGCAAGCAGTCAATGCAGTTGACGCGGTACGGTCAGCAGGAACGGGGCAATCTCGGCATCAAACGTTGTACCGTCGTCGGCCAGCATTTGGTAACTACCCTGCATGGTGCCGATCGGCGTTTCCAGTACCGTGCCGCTGGTGTACTCGAAGCTCATGCCCGGCGACAGGCGTGGTTGTTCGCCGACCACGCCGACGCCGCGCACTTCCTGCACCCGTTCATTGCCGTCGGTGATTAGCCAGTGACGGGTGAGCAACTTGGCAGGCACCATACCGGCGTTGGTGATGGTTACGGTGTAGGCAAATACAAAACGTTGCGATTCCGGCTCAGACTGGTTGTCGATAAACGCAGTTCGCACCGAAACGTCGATGTGGTGCTTGTCGGGGTCGTTGGTCATGGCAGGCTCTGGGCAATCTCCGTCGCTATTATGCCTTCACTTCGACCCGGCTTATAGCCGCCGGGTTCCGCAGTACATGCAAACCAACAGGCAAACAGGGAACAACGTCAGCCAGGCAACGGGGCCATTCGTTGTGCGCAGGGCACTTCGGTGAACTCGGGCGGGTCTGCATCCAGCCGCGCGGCGGTGAGCGACCCGCCCCACAGACACCCGCTGTCAAGCGCGACCACGCCGTCGCTGGTGCATACACCGAGCGTGGACCAATGGCCGAACACTATCCGCGCGTTGCGCGTCTTGCGGCCCGGCACCTGGAACCAGGGCAACAAATGTGGCGGCTGCTGGCCGGGGCGGCCTTTGGGGCGCAGGTCCATGCGCCCCTCGATGCCACAATAGCGCAGGCGTGTGCAGGCGTTGATGATCACCCGCAAGCGCGCCCAGCCTCCGAGGTCGTCGCGCCAGTGATCCGGTGTATCGCCGTACATATGGGTGAAGAGCGCGTTGTGCCCGGAACGGGCGATGGCGTGTTCGGCCTCGGCGGCCAGCCTGCGCGCGGCTGCCAGATCCCATTGCGGCAGCAGGCCGGCATGCACCAGCGTGTAGCCGAGTTGTTGGTCGTGATACAGAAGCGGACGGGCGCGCAACCAATTAAGCAACGCGTCGCGGTCCGGCGCCCCGAGCACATCATCAAAAGTGTCTGTTTTTTTGCGCGGCGCCTGGCCGGAAGCAACCGCGAGCAAGTGCAGGTCGTGATTGCCGAGCACGGTGTACAGATTCGGCAGCGACGTTAGCAGTCGCAGCACCTCCAACGACTGCGGGCCGCGGTTGACCAGGTCGCCGGTGAACCAGAGCGTGTCGGCAGCCGGGTCATAGCGCAATTTGTCGAGCAGGGCGCGCAGCGCATCGAAACAGCCCTGCACGTCGCCGATGGCATACACCGCCATGGATCAGGCGCCGTTGAGTTGGCGGTGCATGTCGGTCGTGGCGCGCACCAGGGCGCTGACGATGCCTGGCTCGCTGGCTGAATGCCCGGCATCGGGAACGACCTCGAGTCTCGCCTCCGGCCAGGCGCGATGCAGGTCCCAGGCGTTTTCAAGCGGGCAAACAATATCGTAGCGCCCGTGCACAATCATGCCCGGGGTAGTTTTAAGTTTGTGGGCGTCGCGCAAAATCTGTTCCGGTTTCAAAAAAATATTATTGACGAAATAGTGCGCCTCGATGCGTGCCAGGCTCAAGGCAACATGCGGGTCGGAGAAGAAATCCACGACCTCTTTCTTCGGTGTAAGCGTGGCGGTACGGCCCTCCCAGATAGACCAGGCCTCGGCCGAGCGCATGCGTGCCACCTCGTCGTCGCCGGTCAGGCGTTTGTAATGGGCGTGCAGCAGGTCGTGGCGTTCGGGTTCCGGGATGGGGTGTACGAAATCCTGCCAATAATCGGGAAAAATGCGGTTCGCGCCTTCCTGGTAAAACCAATGTATCTCCTGCGGGCGGCACAAAAAAATGCCGCGCAGAATTAATCCGTGTACGTGCTCAGGGTGTGTCTCGGCATACACCAGGCTCAAGGTTGAACCCCACGAGCCACCGAACAGCACCCACTTGTCGATGCCGAGTTCGATGCGAATGCGTTCCATGTCCGCAACCAGGTCCTGGGTCGTGTTGTTTTCGAGCGCCGCGTGCGGACGCGAACGACCGGCGCCGCGCTGGTCGAACAGAACGATGCGATACAGGTTGGGGTCGAAATAAGAGCGGTGCTTGTCTTCGCAGCCGGCGCCCGGGCCGCCGTGTACGAACAACACCGGCAGGCCCCGTGAATTACCGGACTCCTCAACGTAGAGTTCGTGCGGTGCATCGACCGCCAGCATAAAGCTGCGATTCGCCTTGATCGGCGGAAAGAGCTTGAGCATGTGTCAGAACGACGCCTGTTCGATTTGCAGCCAGGCGAGGCTGATGAGCTTGCCGATCTCGTGGTCGAACAGCGCCCACTTTTGGTAGGCCTTGAGGTCGGCTACCACTTTATCCTTCATCTCGAAGTCGCTCATACCCCTGGCGTAATATTTTTTTACCGATGCATACAGCGCATTCAGCCAATCCCGGTAAGCGATCACGACCTCGCGCCCGTTGGACGCGCCGTGGCCGGGCACGAAGTGTTTGGCGCCAGTCTTGAGCGCGGCCTCGCAGGCCGCGATGTTGCCGAGAAAGTGGCCATCGTCCATGCGCAAGGCGCGCTCCGCCACCACGTTGTCGCCCATGAACAGGACTTTTTCTTCGACCACTTCGACCATGATGTCACCATCGGTGTGCGCTTGCCCAGTGTGGTGAATGCGGAAGTGCGTGCCGCCCAGCGCCAGGGTCTCCTCGTTCTCGATACCCAGATTTGGAATCACCGCCTTGGTGCCTTGGGTACCGCCATCGGTCAATTGAAGCATGGTCTTGAGCCAGACTTCACCCTCGACGACCGACTTTTCGATCATCTTCGGGTGTGCGTAAATTACCGCCTTCGGAAACGCACGCCGCACCGCATCGTTACCGAGCCAGTGATCGCCATGAATGTGGGTGTTGAAAACCGCGATCACCGGATCTTTGGTGACGGCCGAAATTTTTTTGAGCAGCAGGTCGCCGACCTGCACGCTTGAACCCGGGTCGATCACGACCACGCCTTTGTTGGTCAGCACGAAGCCGGGGTTGTTCATGAACCCCTGGTTGGCCTTGGTCGGAATTTCGTTTGGCCCGTGGATTACGTACACCCGTTCGGTGAGTTGCGTGACGGGAAAATCGGCCTCAATGGCCGGCGCCTTGCGGTTACAGGCAACGAGAGACACGGACAGAAACAACAGGGCGTAAAGGGAAACAAGGCGCATGGTGAGGGCTCGCAGGCTGAGAAGCTGAAAGTATAACCGCCGCCGCGCCGAAACCGCAGGACTGCAAGCCGGGCGTCTACGGCTGGCATCGGTGTGGCAGACCCTGTATTCTGCGCGCTTTTCCGCAGTCCACCACATGTCCAGCGAAACTGCCCGCGAAGCGGCCCGCCGCCGCACCTTCGCCATCATCTCCCACCCGGATGCCGGCAAGACCACGCTCACCGAAAAGCTGCTGCTGTTCGGCGGCGCCATCCAGCTCGCCGGCAGCATCAAGGGCCGCAAGGCCGCGCGCCACGCGACCTCCGACTGGATGGAGCTTGAGCAGGAACGCGGGATTTCCGTGACCTCGTCGGTGATGCAGTTCCCGTATAAGGACCGCATCGTGAATCTGCTCGACACCCCGGGCCACGAGGATTTTTCCGAGGACACCTACCGCACGCTCACGGCCGTGGACTCGGCGCTGATGGTGATCGATATCGCCAAGGGCGTGGAAGACCGCACCATCAAGCTGATGGACGTTTGCCGGTTGCGCGCTACTCCCATCACCACCTTCATCAACAAAATGGACCGCGAAGGCCGCGACCCGATGGAAGTCATGGACGAGGTGGAGCGCGTGCTCAAAATCCAGTGCGCACCCATCACCTGGCCGATCGGTATGGGCAAGCGTTTCCGTGGCGCCTACCATTTATATGAAGACAGCGTGCACCTGTACGCCGCACATCACGGCGGCAAAATGAACGTCGGCGAAACCATTCAGGGCATCAACAACCCGCGTCTGGATGAAGTGCTGGGCGAACAGGCCGTCGAGTTGCGCACCGAGGTCGAACTGGTAAAGGGCGCGGCGCATAAATTCGACAAAGAAGCCTACCTTGCCGGCCAGCTGTCGCCGGTGTTCTTCGGCAGCGCGGTCAACAACTTCGGCGTGCAGGAACTGCTCGACAGCTTTGTGGAAAACGCACCGGGCCCGCAGCCACGGGAGAGCGCAACGCGAGTGGTGCAGGCGCAAGAAGAGGTGTTCACGGGTTTCGTATTCAAGATCCAGGCGAACATGGACCCGAACCACCGCGACCGCATCGCCTTCGTGCGCATTGTGTCGGGCAGCTACAGGCCTGGCATGAAATTATTCCACGTGCGCATCGGGCGCGAAGTCATCATCTCCAACGCTATCACCTTCATGGCCCGCGACCGCACCATGGTCGAGGAGGCCTACGCCGGCGATATCATCGGCCTGCACAACCACGGCACCATGCGCATCGGCGACACCTTCACCCAGAAAGAAGCGCTGCGCTTCGGCGGCATTCCGAACTTTGCGCCGGAAATCTTCCGCCGCACCCAGATCAAGAACCCGATGAAAATGAAGGCCCTGCAAAAGGGCCTGGCACAGCTGACGGAGGAGGGCGCTACCCAGCTGTTCCGCCCGCTCGCCAACAACGAACTCATTCTCGGTGCGGTCGGGATTTTACAGTTCGACGTGGTCGCGCACCGCCTGCAGCACGAGTATGGCGTGGATGCGGTGTTCGAGCCGGTGCAGGTGGCGACCGCACGCTGGATCGCCTGCAAAGACGAAAAGATGTTGAACGACTTTGAAAAGAAGCTGCGCGACAACCTCGCGCGCGACGGTGCCGGCGAACTCACCTACCTCGCGCCCTCGCGCGTGAACCTCCAGCTCACCATGGAGCGCTGGCCGGACGTCACCTTCAATACCACGCGCGAGCAGGCCTAGCGCCACGGTGCCGTGTCTTAAAGTACCGGCCTATCAATTTGGAGCACGACGCGGGCCTCGATGGACGTGAACCCGGGGACGGCCCCCGGGTTCACGTCCAGGCCGCGGTTATTTCTTTGACGGCATTTTTTTCTTGCACTCGGGGGACAGCTTGTCTTCATGTTCCTTGAGGCACTTTAATATGTGGCCGCCCCCGGGCTTGGTGTCCTTGCAGAATTGCGACACGTCATTCTTGCAGACCTCGGAAAGCTCATCCCTTTTCTGCTTCTTCGCGTCGATGCTGTTCTTGCAGCTGGCCGACAATTGCTTTTCATTTTCCTTCAAACATTTGGCGACCCTGCCTCCGCCTGTCTTCACATCCTTGCAGAACTTTGCCGTGTCCTCCGCGCAGGGGCCGGCTTCTTTGGCGAATGTCGCCCCGTTGTGTAACAGGCCCAGGCAGAACATGACGGCGAATACGGATAACAATTTGTTGCGGGTGCGGGGCAATATGGAATTTTTCATACTTTCTCCTTGGAGTCTTGCTGCGTAAAAGACCATCTTCTGAACGACGTCGTTTTGAGTCGACGCCACCGGGTGGAAAATCATCCTCTTTGCGCCGGCGTGACCGCCTGTCCACTATGCCAGCCGCTACCGAAAAACAGCAGTCTCGTCGAACGATCGGGCTGTCCGCACTATGGACAGCGTAAACGTGGCGTGACGGCAAGGGCTTTGCCGACCAGCACACTCTAGCAGTGTAGCCAGCAACCGTCGACGTGCCGGCACCAGCCACTCCAAACCTGTGCTTGGCGTCCCGCGGGGCATGGGGCGAGCCGGAGATTGCGCGGCCGCCGAAGCGTAACCGGGGAGCCGTCGTTGACGTCGAAGAGACTGCCGGCAACACGAGTATGGCGTGGATGCGGTGTTCGAGCCGGTGCAAGTTGCGACCGCGCGCTGGATAGTTTATCAGGCGTTCCGATGGTGGGGTATCGGAACACGGTCAGGTATGTGAAAAAGGATTTTCCAACCGGGTCCAATCCCGCCGCCTGCTCCGACCGTTTACGCTCGTTCTCCTGCAGGCAGTACTTGCACAGGCGCAGGTGTTGCGGCGTGACTTCGACCAGTTAGTCGTCCCCCAAAGATTGAACAGCCCAGTGCGCAAACACGGGCAGTCTTGCGGTGCCCGACACTGTAGTTATACTTCATGTATGGACGGCCAGCGTTTTGAATGGGATGAGCGCAAGAACAAGGCCCACCAGAAGAAACACGGTGTCACCTTTGAAGGGGCGAGAACGGCCTTTCTGGATGAAAATGCCCGGGCTGTGCCCGACCCGCACACTCAGCCACGGAAGACCGGTTCGTATTGCTCGGTTTGAGTATTCGGCTGCGGGTCGTGGTGGTTTGTCACTGTTACCGCGTGGGCGAGGACGTGATCCGGATTATCTCGGCCAGGAAGGCAAATGCAGCAGAGCGCGGCGATTATTTGAGGTGGCTAGCATGAGAAAACAGTACGATTTTTCAAAGTCGATCAAGAATCCTTACCTGCGCAAACCGAAGAAGCAGGTCACGATTCGTCTCGACGAGGGGACGATTGCCTATTTCAAGGCGATGTCACGGCAGAACGGTATTCCCTACCAGAACCTGATCAATCTTTATTTGCGCGAGTGCGCACAGGCGGGTAAGAAGGTGGCGATCAACTGGAGTTGATAGCTTCGTTTGGAGGCCTGCCATGCTGTGACGCGGTCGGCCTTGTCGTGCAAGGCGGAAGACCATTCATAAAAAAGGCCTCCCGAGGGAGGCCTTTTATTTTGCCAGAAACAATTAACCCGCTGCCCGCTCCGAACGTTTGCGCTCGTTCTCTTTCAGGTAACGCTTGCGCAGGCGCAGGTGGTGCGGCGTCACCTCGACCAACTCGTCGTCCTCAATAAATTCCAGCGCGCGTTCCAGGGTGAGCTGGATGGGCGGGGTGAGGGTAACGGCTTCGTCCGAGCCGGAGGCGCGCATGTTGGTGAGCTGTTTGCCCTTCATGGCGTTGACCACCAGATCGTTGTCGCGGTTGTGTACGCCGACGATCATGCCCTCGTACATCTCTTCGCCCGGCGCGAGGAACATGCGCCCGCGTTCCTGCAGGTTCCACAAGGCGTAGGCGACGCTGGTGCCGACGCCGTTCGAGATCAGCACGCCGTTCTGGCGGCCCTTGAGATCGCCGCCCTTCATCGGGCCATAGTGATCGAACACGTGGT
>Ga0315281_10001180_pt1 | contig 38380 bp, 35 predicted proteins | sample YL17G07_0_MG_FD_204540 | JGI IMG/M metagenome (GOLD analysis project Ga0315281, IMG submission 204540) | Sediment microbial communities from Yellowstone Lake, YNP, Wyoming, USA - YL17G07_0 | ecosystem: Environmental > Aquatic > Freshwater > Lake > Sediment | place: USA: Wyoming | collected...
TAAGGTGGCCCTCACCGCCTGTATGCGAAAAATCCTCGTGATCCTTAATGCCATGCTCAAAAATCGTACCTACTGGAACCCACAACTGCCTCTGGCAGCTTGACAAACAAGACAGTCGCTCTCCCCCTTGGGGGAGAGGGAAGAAATGGAGCCCTGGCAGGCTAGCTTCGTCAACCCCGGGGGCCCAAGTAATGTAGGGCGGGCACTGCCCGCCATATCATTTACCGTGTAAAATAAGGATGATGGTGGGCGGTGCCCACCCTACATTTTTTCTGTACTCGGCATCTACCGGCGTTAATCGGCGGCAAAAATTTAACCGTCGATGAGCGCAAATGAACGCCGATAACTTAAAAGGACTAAAAAACATGGAATGGCTCAAAGCGCTGCCCGCCTCCGGGGATCACTTGACGCCCCGGCAGATCGTGGCGGAGTTGGATAAATACATCGTGGGGCAACTTGACGCCAAGCGCTCGGTGGCCATCGCCCTGCGCAACCGCTGGCGGCGCCAGCAGGTTCCCGAGGCCCTGCGGGATGAGATCGCGCCCAAAAACATCATCATGATCGGCCCCACCGGGGTGGGCAAAACGGAAATTGCCCGGCGGCTGGCGAAACTGGCCCAGTCCCCGTTTCTCAAAATCGAGGCCTCCAAGTTCACCGAGGTGGGCTACGTGGGCCGGGACGTGGAGTCCATGGTGCGGGATTTGATGGAGTTGGCCGTGAACCTGGTGAAGGCCGAGGAACGGGAAAAGGTGCAGGCCAAGGCCATCGAAGCGGTGGAGGAGCGCTTGCTGGACCTGCTCCTGCCCGGCCGCCCCCTATCCCCCGTCGCCCCCGCCGCCCCCGGCGCACCCGGCGCCCCGGGCGCCCCGGAAGGAGAAGGCGACCACACCCGGGAAAAGCTGCGGTCCATGCTGCGGGCCGGCCGCCTGGAAGAGCGCTTCGTGGACCTGGAGGTGAGCCAGCGGGTCACCCCGGTGGTGGAGATCTTCTCCGCCGCGGGCATGGAAGAGATGGAATTCAACCTCAAGGAGATGCTGGGCAACATCTTTCCCAGCCGCACCAAGCAGCGCCGCCTGAAGATTGCCGAAGCCCGGGAGATCCTGGTCCAGGAAGAATCAAGCCGCCTCATCGACATGGACAAGGTGCTGGAGGAGGCCCGGCGCAAGGTGGAACAGCACGGCATCATCTTCCTGGACGAGATCGACAAGATTGCCAGCCGTGACCACACCCGGGGGCCCGACGTCTCCCGGGAAGGGGTGCAGCGGGATTTGCTGCCCATCGTGGAAGGCACCACGGTGAACACCAAGTACGGCATGGTGCGCACCGACCACATCCTGTTCATCGCCTCCGGGGCCTTTCATATGTCCCGGCCCTCGGACCTGATCCCGGAGATGCAGGGCCGTTTTCCCATCCGGGTGGAGCTCCACTCCCTGGGGCCGGCGGAGTTCGAACGCATCCTGACGGAGCCGGAAAACGCCTTGATCAAGCAGTACCAGGCTCTCATGGAAACGGAGGGCATCAGGCTCACCTTCACCCCCGAGGCCGTGCGGGAGATCGCGTCGCTCGCCACCCGGGTGAACGAACGCACCGAAAACATCGGCGCCCGGCGCCTGCACACCGTGATGGAGAAACTGCTGGAGGAGATTTCCTTCACCGCCCCGGAACTGAGGGCCCAGGAGATCGCCATCACCGACGGCTACGTCCGGGAACGCCTGGGCAGCCTCATCGAAGACGAGGATTTGAGCCGGTATATTCTTTAGTTTTGAGTTTCGAGTTTTTAGTTTTTAGTTGAGAGAAAAAACCAGGCGTCTGAAGTTTTTGGTCTTAACCCCGGAAAATCTAAACAACTAAGAACTGAAAACCGAAAACTCGAAACTCGAAACTCGGAACTAATCATGACCACCGAATGGATCAACAAAGCCGAAGTCCTGCTGGAGGCCCTGCCGTACATGCGGAAATTCCAGGGCCAGACCCTGGTCATCAAGTACGGCGGCGCCGCCATGCAGGAGGCGGACCTGAAGGCCGCCTTCGCCCGGGACATCACGCTCCTTCAGTACCTGGGGATTCACCCGGTGGTGGTCCACGGCGGCGGCCCCCAAGTGAGCCAGATGCTGGCCAAACTGGGGGTCCCCACCCGGTTCGTGGAGGGCATGCGGGTCACCGATGAGACCACCATGGACGTGGTGGAGATGGTCCTGGCCGGCAAGATCAATAAAGAGATCGTCAACCTGATCAATGCCGCGGGCGGCGCCGCGGTGGGCCTGAGCGGCAAAGACGGACTGCTGCTCAAGGCCCAGAAACTGGAGTTCTACCGCCCCCGGGATGACGAACCGCCGGAGATCATCGACATCGGCCTGGTAGGGGAAGTGACCGAAGTGAACACCGAGCTCATCCGCACCCTGCAAGCCCAGCACTTCATACCGGTGATTGCGCCGGTGGGGGTGGGAGACCACGGCGAAACTTACAATATCAACGCCGACCTGGTGGCCGGGGCCCTGGCCGCGGCCCTGGGGGCCGCCAAGCTCATCCTGCTCACCGACGTCCCCGGGGTCCTGGACCGGGCCGGAAACCTGGTCTCCAGCCTCACCCGGCGCCAGGCGGTCATCCTGATAGAGGAGGGAGCCATCGCCGGCGGCATGCTGCCCAAAGTCAAATGTTGCCTGGAAGCCCTGGACGGCGGCGTGGCCAAGGCCCATATCCTGGACGGCCGGACACCCCATGCGGTGCTCCTGGAAATCTTCACCGACCCCGGCGTGGGTACGGAGATAATGGGGCAGTAGTCAGTAATCAGTTGCCAGTTTTCAGAGGGCGAAAGCACGGCTTTTAGTCTTTTAACTGGCTACTGGCAACTGACTACTGGCAACTAGTACAGGAGAAAGTTTAGTGAGTAACGAGTGGATGCAACGTGCAGATAGAGTGGTCATGCAAACCTATGGCCGGCAGCCCCTGGTGCTGGTCAGGGGGGAGGGCTGCCGGGTTTGGGACGACGACGGCCGGGAGTATCTGGATTTCGTGGCCGGGTTGGCGGTGTGCAACCTGGGCCACGCCCACCCCGAAGTGGCCCGGGCCGCCGCGGCCCAGCTCACCCGGTTGGTGCACGTCTCCAACCTGTACTATACTACCCCCATGGTGGAGCTGGCGGAGGACCTGGTGCGGCTGTCCTTTGCGGACCGGGTCTTCTTCGCCAACAGCGGCGCGGAGGTCAACGAAGGGGCCATCAAGCTCTGCCGGCGCTACTCCCGGGAGAAGTTCGGGAAGGGGCGCCACCGCATCATTTGCATGGAAAACTCTTTCCACGGCCGCACCCTGGGGGCTTTGAGCGCCACCGGCCAGTCCAAGTTCTGGCAGGGGTTCGACCCCTTGCTGGCAGGTTTTTCCTTTGTGCCTTTCAATGACCTGGAGGCCTTGGCCGCGGCGCTGGACGACACCGTCTGCGCCGTGATGCTGGAGCCCATCCAGGGAGAGGGCGGCGTCTGCCTGCCGGACGCGGATTTCCTGGCAGGGGTGCGTAAACTATGCGACGATAAGGGCCTGTTGCTGGTGCTGGACGAGATCCAGACCGGCCTGGGGCGGACGGGGAGGCTCTTCGCCCACCAGCATTTCGGCATATCTCCCGATATCATGACCCTTGCCAAGGCCCTGGCCAACGGCCTGCCCATGGGGGCCCTGTTGGCCACCGAAGAAGTGGCCCGGGCCTTCGTTCCCGGCACCCACGCCAGCACCTTCGGGGCCGGGCCGGCCATTGCCGCGGCGGCCAAAACCGCCCTGGGAATCTTGAGCGAGCCTGGATTCCTGGAGAAAGTGACCGCCACAGGGGAGTACCTGCGCCAACGACTCCTGGACCTGCAAAAGCAGCATTCCGTAGTCCGAGAGGTGCGGGGCCTGGGCCTCATGTGGGGCCTGGAATTGACCCAGGAGGGGGCGCCGCTGGTGACGGCTTGCCGGGAGCGGGGGCTCCTGGTGAACTGCACCCAGGAGAATGTTATCCGGCTGCTGCCACCTCTCAACCTGGGGCGCCAGGACCTGGATCAGGGTTTAGAAATTCTGGCCGCCTCTTTTAAGGCAGTTTTTCCATGAAACGAGACCTGCTCACCATCCTGGACCTGAACCGGGAAGAGATCGAGGCCCTGATCAACCGGGCCCGGGAACTCAAAGCCCTGCATTACCAGAGGCAAAATCCCGACCCGCTCAAAGGCAAGATCGTGGCCATGATTTTTGACAAGCCCTCCACCCGCACCCGGGTCTCCTTCGAGGCCGGGATTGCCCAACTGGGGGGCACCAGCATCTACCTGGCCCCGGGCCAGACGCAGATGTCCCGGAACGAACCCGTCGCCGACACCGCCAGGGTGCTGTCCCGCTACGTGGACGGCGTGGTGATTCGCACCTTTGCCCAGGAAACCGTGGAGGAGCTGGCCCGGCACGCCGCCATCCCGGTCATCAACGGCCTGACGGACACCCATCACCCCTGCCAGGTTTTGAGCGACCTCATGACCATGGAGGAGCGCTTCGGCCGCCTCTCGGGCCTCAAAGTGGCCTGGGTGGGGGACGGCAACAACATGGCCAACTCCTGGATCACCGCGGCCATGCACCTGGATTTCGCCCTGTATCTGGCCTGCCCCCAGGGCTACGAGCCCGACGCCGCCCTGCTCCAGCAGGCCCAGAAAACCGGACGGCACATCTACCTGGACCGGGACCCCCGGGAGGCCGTCCGGGACGTGCACGTCATCAACACCGACGTCTGGGCCTCCATGGGCCAGGAAAGCGAGGCCGCGGCCCGGCGGGAAATCTTTCAGCCTTACCAGGTGAACGCTGACCTTTTGCGCCTGGCCCGGCCCGAGGCCATCGTGCTCCACTGCCTGCCGGCCCACCGGGAGGAGGAGATCACCGGGGAGGTCCTGGACGGCCCCCAGTCCGCGGCCTGGGACCAGGCGGAAAACCGCCTCCACTTCCAGAAGGCTTTATTGGAGTGGTTATTAGGATAGCAAATATAGGGCGGCCCGCGGCCGCCAAATCCTGGGCGGCGTGCCGTGCACGCCCTATGAATGCTGTTTGGGTGAGGGGAAGGAATTGTGGGGGAAGGGCCAGGGGCCGACGGCCCCTGCCCTCCCCCCACACCCCCCTCCCAACCCCCATAAGGGTTCGGTGGCACAGGCTTTCCAGCCTGTGCCGAAAGATGTAGGGCGGGCACCGCCCGCCAAGCAATAATTTACTACCAGGAATCTGACATGGCAGACATCAAAAAAATCGTTCTGGCCTACTCCGGCGGCCTGGACACCTCGGTGATCCTCAAGTGGCTGAAAGAAACCTACAAGTGCCAGGTGGTGGCCTTTGCCGCGGACCTGGGCCAGGGCGAGGAGCTCTCCGAGGTGGCGGCCAAGGCCAGGGCCACCGGCGCCGATGCGGTCTATATCGAAGACCTCAAGGAAGAGTTCGTCCGGGACTTCATCTTTCCGGCCTTCCGGGCCAACGCCCTGTACGAGGGGGCTTATCTTTTGGGCACCTCCATCGCCCGGCCCCTCATCGCCAAGGCCCAGGTGGACATCGCCCGGAAAGTGGGGGCCGACGCAGTAAGCCACGGCGCCACCGGCAAGGGCAACGACCAGGTGCGCTTTGAGCTCACCTACCAGGCCCTGGCGCCGGACTTGCAAATCATCGCTCCCTGGCGGGAGTGGGACCTCAGGGGCCGGGCCGACTGCGTGGCCTACGCCCAAAAGCACGGCATCCAGGTGCCGGTGACCAAAGAAAAGCCTTACTCCTGCGACCGCAACCTCCTGCACCTCAGCTTCGAGGGCGGCATCCTGGAAGACCCCTGGGCCGAGCCCCCGGAGGACATGTTCGTCCTCACCCGGGCGCCGGAGGCGGCCGCGGATAAGCCCCAATATGTTGAGGTCTCCTTCGAAGCCGGGGACCCGGTGGCCGTGGACGGCGACCCCTTGAGCCCCGCGGCGCTACTTGCCCGGCTGAATGAAATCGGCGGCGAACACGGCATCGGCCGGGTGGACCTGGTGGAAAACCGCTACGTGGGCCTGAAATCCCGGGGCGTCTACGAGACTCCCGGCGGCACCATCCTGCGGGCCGCCCACCAGGCGGTGGAGTCCATCACCCTGGACCGGGAAGTCATGCACCTGCGCGACAGCCTCAGCCCCCGCTATGCCGAGCTCATCTATTACGGCTATTGGTACGCCCCGGAGCGCTATGCCCTGCAAAAGCTCATGGATGAGGCGCAACAGCCGGTGACCGGCACGGCCCGGCTGAAGCTTTACCGGGGCAACGTCATGGTGGTGGGACGCAAGGCGCCCAAATCGCTCTACCGTCCGGACCTGGTCACCTTTGAGGCCGGGGGTGATTACCAGCAGGCGGATGCCACCGGTTTCATCCGGCTCAACGCCCTGCGCCTGAAGATCCGGGCGAAACTGGAGGGGAAGTAGGAGGGAATAGAGATTTGGGGGAGGGCCAGGGGCTTCCACAGGCGGGACGCCTGTGCCACTGGCCCCTGCCCTCCCCCAAACCCCCTCCCAACCCCCATAAGGGACTTGGGGAGCCGAGACCTGTGGCCTCGACTCCCCAGTCCAAGAAAGATAAGGTGGGCACCGCCCACCATTTGTGGCACCTGCATCTTGCCGGTGCCGGCAAAACCACAGGCGGACCGTGCCAGGAGAAGAGCATTTCCACCGTAATGCCATACCTGGTGTCGGGGTGGTGCTGGGGCGCGGCGCTGCTCATGATCTTCTGGCAGCCGGGGCCCAACGCCCGGTTCGGGGTGCGCCTGCCCTGGACCCTGGCGGACTCCGTTATCTGGAAAAAATCCTGGCGGTTGGCCTCCCGCCTGCTCATGGTCATGGGGGTCACGGCCCTCATCTCCTGGCGCGCCTTCTACATCTCCGCCGCGCACCTGGTGGGCTTGAGCTGCCTGTACCCCGTGCTGCTGTATCGGTGGAAATACGGCACCTGGCGCTACTGGAAGGACCGGGGCGGCATGGCTTACCGGCCGCTGGGGCGCTGCGCCCATTGCGGCCATTTGCAAAAACTGCCGTACGGCGCGGACCTGGCGGAGTGCAAATGTGAGGCCTGCGGCTTGAGTTGCCGGCCTTCATAAAGGAGTGGGCCCATGGCGGAAAAACCCTGGGGCGGGCGTTTTGAGGGGAAAACGGAAAAGACGGTGGAAGAGTTCACCACTTCGCTGGCCTTTGACCGGCGCCTCTACCGCCAGGACATCGCCGGCTCCATGGCCCACGCCCGCATGTTGGCTGCCCGGGGCATCATCACCCCGGCGGAAGGTGAGCAGATCGTCCAGGGGCTGGCCGAGATCCAGCGGGAGATGGAAGCCGGGGAGTTCGATTTTGACCCCTCCCTGGAGGACATCCACATGGCCGTCGAGGCCCGTCTCACCGCCAAAATCGGCGAGGTGGGACGCAAGCTCCACACCGCCCGCAGCCGCAACGACCAGGTGGCCCTGGACGTGCGCCTCTACCTGGTCCAGGAGGTGGAGACCCTGGTGGCGGCGCTGCACGGCCTGCGCCGGGCCGGGCTGCGGCTGGCCCACCAGCACCGGGACGTAATTATGCCCGGCTACACCCATATGCAGCGGGCCCAGCCCATCCTGTTCGCCCACCACCTGCTGGCTTACGACGAGATGTGGCGCCGGGATGTGATGCGCCTTACCGAATCCCTGGCCCGCCTCAGGGTCTCGCCCCTGGGAGCCGGGGCCCTGGCCGGCACCACCTTCGCCATCGACCCCCAATACGTCGCCTCCCAGCTGGGGTTCCCGGAGGTGTTCCGCAACAGCCTGGATGCGGTGAGCGACCGGGATTTTATCCTGGAATTTCTGAGCCACGCCGGCATCATCATGGTCCACCTGAGCCGTCTGGCCGAGGAACTCATCCTCTGGTCCTCCTCGGAGTTCGGCTTCGTGGCCCTGCCGGACGCCTACGCCACCGGCAGCTCCATCATGCCCCAGAAAAAGAACCCTGACGTGCCGGAGCTGATTCGGGGCAAGACGGGCCGGGTGGCGGGGCACCTGATGGGAGTGCTCATGACCCTGAAGGGCCTCCCCCTGGCTTACAACCGCGACCTGCAGGAGGACAAGGAGCCGCTCTTTGACACCGTTGACACGGTGCAGGGTTCGGTTACGCTGATGACCGGGGTGCTGGAGAATCTGACGGTGCGGCCCCAGCGGATGGCCGCGGCCCTGCAAGGCGGGTTCCTCACCGCCACCGACATGGCCGAATACCTGGTGACCAGGGGGGTGCCGTTCCGCACCGCCCATGAACAGGTGGGCCACACGGTGCGCTACGCCGAAACCCAGGGCAAGGAACTGTGGGACCTGACCCTGGCGGAGATCAAGCAATTTGCCCCCCTGGCGGAGGCCGATATCTTTGACTGGCTCAAGATCGAGAACTCCGTAGCCCGGCGCCGCTCCCCCGGGGGCACCGCGCCGGAACGGGTGAACGAAGCCCTGGAAAGGGTGGAAACCGAACTGGGACTGAGCTTACATGAGCAGAAGATTTAGCGGATTTTTGGGGGAGGGGGCCAGGGGCAGAAGGCCCCTGCCCGAATGGGCCTCCGGCCCATTTTTACACTCCCTGGTCATCAGCCAGAGGCTGATGACCTTCCCCCAACCCCCTAAGGGGTCAGATTTGGCCTGGGAAGTCGGGGCCAATGGCCCCGCCTTCCCAGGCCCCCTCACAGGGGGTTGGGAGGGGGTTCGGGGGAGGGTGGGGGAATCCCTTACGAATAATTCCCCCAGCCCTCCCCCGAAAATAATCCCGCTCCCAAAGGGAGGGGGTGTGGGGGAGGGCGGGAAGCGACGCTTCCCGGCTCTCCCCCACATACTCTTCTTCCTCCTCGCCATCACCCTCCTCCTTGGCGGGTGCGGCAAGAAGCTGGCGCCCCTGGCTCCGGACACGGTGTTGCCGGCCCCGGTGCGGGAGTTTCGCCTGTCCCAGGAGGGGGAGGCCCTGGTGCTGAGCTGGCTGCTGCCCCGGGTTAACCTTCTGGGGCAGCCCCTGACCCAGGTGGCCGGCTGCCGCGTCTACCGGGCCGACGCCAGGGGGGTGTCGCCGGAAGCTCCATGCCCCCTGGATTTTGTCCTGTATGCCGATATCGATCTGGCCTATCCCAGGCAGGGTGAGGTAAAGGGAGAGGCCATGATGTTCCAGGACCGGGGGCTGATGCCGGGCCGCCGCTATTATTACCGGGTGGCGGCCTATGGACCGGACGGCTACCTGGGGGGCTGGTCCAAAACCCTGAGCCATGCCTGGGGGGCGCTGCCCCGGGCGCCCCGGGAGCTCAAGACCGTAGCCGGCGACAAGGTGGTGCAGCTCAACTGGACGCCGGTGGACAAGCTGCAAGACGGCGCCGCGGCCCGGGACCTGACGGGCTACCTCATCTACCGCCGCTCCGGGAACAACCCCTGGATCCGCCTCACTCCCCAGCCGGTCTCCCAAAACCATTACCAGGATCTGGCGGTCCTCAACGAGGTGGAATATACTTACCGAGTGCAGGCGCTGCGCCGGCTGGGGGACGACTCGCTGCTCAGTGGCGACTCCCCCACCAGGACGGCCTTGCCGGAGAAGCGCACCGCGCCGCCGCCGGTGTTGAATCTGTTGGCGGTGCCCACTTCCCAGGGGGTGGAGCTGCGCTGGGAACTTAGCCCGGCCCCGGATCTGGCCGGCTACCGGGTCTACCGACGGGCCTCGGGAGCGGAAAAATTTGCCCTGCTAACCCCGGAATTGCTGAAAAAGCCTTATTGGGTGGACTCCCGGGTCAAACGCGGGCAGACTTATCATTATTACGTCACCGCGGTGGATGACTCGCCCCGGGCCAATGAAAGCCCGCCCTCTGAGGAGGCCGAGGTGACTTATTGAATTGTCAGCTTTCAGCTAAAGGGGAAAAGGCAGGGTTGCAAAGTCCTTGGCCTTGAAGGATTTATCCGGTTTTTAGCTGACTGCTGAAGGCTAATAGCCTATTGCTTTGAAAGGCTTTAACCCATGCATCATTTCCACTACCAGGCAGGCGAACTTTACTGTGAGGGGGTGCCGGTGCCGCGCATCGCGCAAGCCGTGGGCACCCCCTTTTACCTTTACAGCAGCGCCACCTTGAGTCAGCACTACCGGGTGTTCGAGGCGGCGTTCGCCGGTTTCCCCCACATCGTCTGTTTTGCGGTGAAGGCCAACGCCAACCTGGCCATCTTAAGGCTGTTCGCCGGCCTGGGAGGCGGGGCGGACATCGTCTCCGGGGGGGAGCTCCAGCGGGCCCTGCAGGCGGGGGTGGACCCGGCCAAGATTGTCTACTCCGGCGTGGGCAAGCGCCCCGAGGAGATCAGAGCGGCGTTAAAGGCGGGGATTCTCCTGTTCAATATGGAATCGTCCCAGGAGCTGGAGGCCATCAACCGCCTGGCCGGAAAAATGCACCGGAAGGCCCGGGTCTCCCTGCGCATCAATCCGGATATCGATCCCCAGACTCATCCCTACATCTCCACGGGCCTCAAAAAGAACAAGTTCGGCATCGACATCGAACGGGCCCTGGAGGACTACCGCCGGGCCATGGCGCTGCCGCATCTTGAGGTGGTGGGGGTGGCCTGCCACATCGGCTCCCAGATCACCGAAGTGTCTCCCTTCGTGGAGGCTCTTACGCGCCTCAAGGAGCTCATCGCCCGCCTCCAGGACCGGTCCATCCCCATCCGCTATCTGGACCTGGGCGGCGGCCTGGGCATCCGCTACGACCAGGAAGAGCCGCCGCATCCATCTGAGTACGGCGGGAAGATCCTGGAAAAACTGCGAGACCTGGACTGCACCCTGATTCTGGAGCCGGGCCGGGTGCTGGTGGGCAACGCCGGCATCCTGGTGACCCGGGTGCTTTACACCAAGGCCAGCGAAGCCAAGCGCTTCATCATCGTGGACGCGGGCATGAACGACCTGGCCCGCCCCAGCCTTTACGGCTCTTATCACGCCCTCCGGCCGGTGACCGAGGGGCGCCGGCCCCAGGTCAAAGCCTCCCTGGTGGGGCCCATCTGCGAATCCGGGGATTTCCTGGCCAAGGACCGCAAGATGCCCGACTTTCAGCCGGGGGAGCTGGTGGCGGTGATGAGCGCCGGAGCCTACGGCTTTTCCATGAGTTCCAATTACAACGCCCGTCCCCGGGTGCCCGAAATCTTGGTGCATGAACGGAATTTTTATGTTATCAGAAAACGGGAGACTTACCGCCAGCTTATCTGGGGGGAGCGCATCCCCGAGTTCCTGAAATAGACTTCAGGAAGTTCGCTCTGAAGTGAAATTCCCCTAAATCCCCCTTTAAGAAAGGGGGACTTTCAGGTTGTTTTTTAACCATTTCCCCCCTTTTCTAAAGGGGGGTCAGGGGGGATTTTAAAGCTGGAGTATAATGGGTTTGAAAAACGCACGCATCCCCTTTTACAAGATGCACGGCGGGGGCAATGATTTTGTCCTCATGGACCACCGGGCCCGGTTTATCCCCGAGGCCGAACAGCCCCGGTTCGCCCGCCAGGTCTGCGTGCGCCAGATGGGGGTGGGGGCCGACGGCCTGATCCTCATCGAGGACTCAAAGAAGGCCGACTTCAAGTGGCGCTTTTACAACGCCGACGGCTCCGAGCCGGAGATGTGCGGCAACGGCGGACGCTGCGCCGCCCGCTTCGCGGTGCTGAACGGCATCGCCCCGGCAGCACTCTCTTTTGAAACCCTGGCCGGCATTATCCAGGCGGAGGTTAGCCACCGCCGCGTCAGGCTGGCCCTCACCGGGGTGGGCGAGGTCAAGTTGCATACCAGCATCCCCCTGGAGGAAGAGACCCTGGTGGGCCATTTCATGCGGGTGGGGGTGCCCCACGTGGTGGTGCCGGTTAAGGACCTGGAGTCGGCGCCGGTGACCCGCTGGGGCCGCCTGGTCCGGTTCCATGCCATGTTCCAGCCTGCGGGCACCAACGTCAACTTTATCACCCTTAAAGGGCCCCGGGACCTGGAAATCCGCACCTACGAGCGGGGGGTGGAGGACGAGACCCTGGCCTGCGGCACCGGCGCGGTGGCCTCGGCCCTCATTGCCGCCCGCCTGGGGAAGGTCGCCTCCCCGGTGACCGTGCACACCCGGGGCGGCGAGGCCCTGACCGTGTACTTCAAGTCCCAAGGGGAGGCTTTTACCGACGTCTACCTGGAAGGCGACGCGGTCGTGGTCTACCAGGGAGAACTGTGGGTCGATGAACTCAAGTAAGGAGGGAGAGTCATGTTGAAGGGCGCCATTACCGCAATCGTTACTCCCTTCAAGAACGGCCAACTGGACGAAGAGGCCTATCGGGAACTCATCGAGTTCCAGATCAAGGGAGGCATCCATGGCATCGTGCCTTGCGGCACCACCGGCGAATCCGCCACTCTGTCCCACGCCGAACACAAACGGGTGGTGGAAACCTGCATCCATCAGGTGAAAAAACGGGTTCCGGTCGTCGCCGGCACCGGCTCCAACAACACCGCGGAATCCGTTGACCTGACCAAACACGCCGAACAAGCCGGGGCGGACTACGCCCTGATGATCACTCCTTACTACAATAAACCCACCCAGGAAGGGCTGTATCAACATTATAAAACCGTGGCGTCTCAGACCAAGATCCCCATCGTGGTCTACAACGTGCCTACCCGCACCAGCGTCAATTTGCTGCCGGAAACCGTGGCCCGGCTGTGCGGGATTCCCCATATCGTGGGCATCAAGGAGGCCACCGGGGACTTGAAGCAGTGCGCCAAGGTGCTGGAGTTGTGCGGCGACAGGATCACGGTGCTCTCCGGCGATGACTTCACCGTCCTGCCGCTTCTGGCCGTGGGCGGCCAAGGGGTCATCTCGGTGGTCTCCAACGTGGCCCCGGGCGACATGGCGGGCATGTGCACCGCCTTCTTCAACGGGGACCTGGCGGCAGCCCGGAAACTCCACTACAAGATGTGGCCGCTGATGGAGGCCATGTTCATCGAAACCAACCCCACCCCGGCCAAAACGGCCTTGAAAATGATGGGTAAAATCACCGGCGAGGTGCGGCAACCCCTGTGCCCCCTGGCCCCGCAAAACGAAGAAAAACTGCGCCAGGTGATGCAAAAGTATGGGTTGATTAAGTAAGTGACTTGGGGGAGGGGGCCAGGGGCAGATAGCCCCTGCCCCCTGCCCCCAAACCCCCTCCCCCAACCCCTTATGATTTTTGGCTGGGGGAGTCGGGGCCGCAGGCCCCGCCTTCCCCAGCCCTTTTGCGGGTTGGGAGGGGGGCTTGGGGGGAGGGCAGGGAACCTCGTTCCCTGGCCCTCCCCCCAATAAACCTTTCCGGAGGTCCTATGGTTCTTGCAATCGTCTCCGGCGCCGCGGGTCGGATGGGGGGCCGCATCATTCACATGTTGGAGGCCGCGGAGGGCATCAGCCTGGCCGGGGCTTTCGAGCGGCCGGACCATCCCGCGGTGGGCCAGGATGTGGGCGAGGTGGTGGGGCTGCCTCCCAAAGGCCTCAAACTGGCCGGCTCCATCGGCGAGGTTTTGGATAAAGGGGAAGTGGTGATCGAGTTCACCCACCCGGAGCCTTCGCTGTCGCACCTCTGGCAAGTGGCGGATGTGGGCAAGGCCATGGTCATGGGGACCACGGGGTTTTCCCCGGCCCAGATCTCGGAGATCCATGCCCTGGCCTCCCGGGCCCACCTGGTCTTCGCCCCCAACATGAGCGTGGGGGTGAACCTGATGTTCAAGGTGGTCTCCGACATCGCCCGGGTGCTGAGCCAGGGCTATGACGTGGAGATCTTGGAAGCCCACCACCGCCTGAAGAAAGACGCCCCCAGCGGCACGGCCATCAAGCTGGCCCAGGTCATCGCCCACGCCCTGGAGCGGAACCTGGAGGAAGTGGGGGTCTATGCCCGCCGGGGGATCATCGGCCAGCGCACCGACGAAGAGATCGGCATCCAGACGTTGCGGGCCGGCGACATCGTGGGGGAGCACACCGTCATGTTCGGCGGCATCGGCGAGCGGCTGGAGATCATCCACCGGGCCCACAGCCGGGACAACTTCGCCCGGGGGGCGGTGCGGGCCGCCCTCTGGATCGTCTCCCAGCCGCCGGGGCTCTACGACATGCAAGACGTCCTGGGATTGAAGTAAATGCGCCTGGTACGTTACTACCTGAACGGGCAAATTCTCTATGGGGTCCTGGAAGGCCAGGTGATCCGGACGCTGGCCCGCCCACCCTTTGAAGGGATCAAGGAAACCGGCGCCACCGTTCCCCTGGACCAGGTGCGGCTCCTGGCTCCCTGCATGCCCACCAAGATTATCGCCCTGGGTCTCAATTACCTGGATCACGCCGCGGAGTTCGGCCGGGCCGTGCCCGACGAGCCGCTGATCTTCATGAAGCCTTCCACCTCCGTCGTCGGTCCGGAGGACGACATCGTCTATCCCCGGATGGCCCGCCGGGTGGACTACGAGGCGGAGCTGGCGGTGGTCATCGGGCGGGTCTGCCGCCACGTGCGGCAGGAGGCCTTCCGGGACTGCATCCTGGGGTACGCGGCCATCAACGATGTCACCGCCCGGGACCTGCAAAAAAAGGACGGCCAGTTCACCCGTTCCAAGAGCTTCGATACCTTCGCCCCCCTGGGCCCCTGGATCGAAACGGAGATCCCGGACCCGGACAACCTCACGGTGGAAGCGTACCTGAACGGGGAGCGGCGGCAGCATTCCAGCACCGGCAACATGGTCTTCCCGGTGGCGGCCCTGGTGGCCTTCATCTCCAGGATCATGACCCTGCTGCCCGGCGATGTCATCGCCACCGGCACCCCTTCGGGCATCGGCCCCATGCGGGAAGGCGACGTGGTGGAAGTCCGGGTGCAGGGCATCGGCAGTCTGCGAAATCGAGTGGTGGCAGAAAGGGTGATTGAATGAAGCAGTTTTTCGAGCCGGCCAGTCGTTTGAGTCTGATTCCGCCTTACCTCTTTAAAGAGATCGACGACAAGAAAGCCGAGGTGCGGGCCCGGGGAGTGGACATCATCGACCTGGGGGTGGGGGACCCCGATCTGCCCACGCCGCGGTTTATCGTGGAAAAGATGCTGGAGGTGGTGCAGGACCCCGGCACCCACCGCTACCCGGCCTACTCCGGCATGAAGGGCTTCCGGCAGGCCGTGGCCTGCTGGTATCAGAAGCGCTTCGGGGTGGAACTGGACCCGGAGACCGAGGTTCTGACCCTCATCGGCTCCAAGGAGGGCATCGCCCATCTGCCCCTGGGGATCAACAATCCCGAGGATATCAACCTGATGACCAGCCCTGGTTATCCGGTCTACCAGATGGGCAGTCTCTTTGCCGGGGCCCACAGCCATTTTGTCCCCCTGCTCCGGGAGAACCACTTTTTACCGGATTTACACGCCATTGACCCCCTGACGGCCCGGGATTCAAGAGCCTTCTTTTTCAACTACCCCAACAATCCCACTGCCGCGGTGGCGGAAAAAGACTTTTTTGTCCGGATGGTGGATTTTTGCCGGGAATACCACATCGTGGCCGTCCACGACGCGGCTTACACCGAGCTGGCCTACGACGGCTTTCAGCCCCCCAGCTTCCTGGAAGTGCCCGGGGCCAGGGAAGTGGGGATAGAATTCCATTCGCTGTCCAAAACCTACAACATGACGGGCTGGCGCCTGGGAATGGCGGTGGGGAACCGGGAGGTTCTGGCGGCGCTGGGGAAGATCAAGAGCAACATTGACTCCGGGGCCTTCGACGCCATCCAGATCGCCGGCATCACAGCCCTGGACTCCGACCAGAGCTGCGTCCGGGAGAACTGCGCCATCCTGCAGGAACGCCGGGACCTGCTGGTGGGGGGGTTGAAAAAGTTGGGCTACGACGTGGAGTTTCCCAAGGCCACCTTTTACGTGTGGCTCTCGGTGCCGCCGGGCATGACTTCCATGGGCTTCACCACGCACCTGCTGGAGAAGGCCGGCATCGTCACCATCCCCGGCATGGGCTTGGGGGCCCCCGGCGAGGGCTACGTGCGCCTGGCCCTGACGGTGGGGAAAGAGCGCCTGAGAATGGCCCTGGCGCGGCTGGGAAAATTAGGATGAGAATTTTGAGGGGAGGGCCGGGGTACCACAAATCCCCCACCCTCCCCTCACCCACCTCCCAACCTGCTTAAGCACCGGGGAAGGCGGGGCCTGCGGCCCCGACTTCCCCGGTTGTAATTAGTGAACAATTATTAGTAAAAGTAGGATGGGCCTGGCCCCTCAGAAATTATGCCTCGCGATGCGCCCCAAGATTTTAAGAGATTTTTGGTTGCCAGATGAGCAATGAGCCCACCGGCAAGAACTGGCTGGAGCGCCACCCCAAAAAGGTCTTATTTTTATTGATCTTTCTGGTGGTGGGCAGCCTGGCTTTTCTGACCGAAAAGATTCTGGCCCTAAAGGCCGGGGGCCTCAGACACCCCGGCACCGCCAAGAGATACATCAAGCTGCGGGAATTCGAGCCCCTCTACGCCGACATCCTGATACCCGGCCAGGAAGCCCTGCGGATTTCCGACAGCCTGGTATCAAAGGGGTACGTGCTCCGCATCGATGAGAACGGCTTCATCATGCCCTCCAGGGTGCATGACGCCCCGGATCTGACCCTGGCTTTTCTGGGCGGCTCCACCACTGAATGCGTCTACGTGGGCGAAGAGAACCGGTTTCCTTACCTGGCCGGCCGGCTCCTGGAGAAAATGACGGGCTTGAAGGTGAATTCCTACAACGCGGCCAAAAGCGGCAACAATTCCCTGCACTCCCTCAACATCTTGCTGAACAAGATTGTCCCTCTTCGGCCCCAGATCGTGGTGATGATGCACAACATCAACGACCTGAGCATTCTCCTCTATGAGAAGACCTATTGGAACCAGCACCCGTCCAGGTCGCCCATCCTCGAAAAAAAGCTTTCTTTCAAAACGGTCATGAAAAATCTGGAAGACACGGCCCACATGATCCGGGACCTGACTTTCCCCAACTTATCCGGCACCTGGCGCCGGTTGCTCCATTTCCGTTTCGGAGCTCCGGCCGATGAATTTAAGGAGGTCCGAGGGCAGAAAGTCACCATGGACCAACGCTATCTCGTGGCCGAATTCAGCCTGAACCTCCAGACCTTCGTTAACCTTTGCCGGACCCGGGGCATAACTCCAGTCTTGATGACCCAGCCCAGCCGCCTGACGCAGAGTCCCGATGCGCTCATCGCCCAATTGATGAAAACTATGGAAAAGGAGCAAGGAATAACCTATAACCAATTCAAAGAGGCCTTTGATTTGTTTAACGACGCCATCAGGGAGCTGGGGGCCAGAAACCGGGTGTTGGTAATCGATTTGGCCCAACAAATCCCTGCCACCAGGGAGAACCTCTGCGATGTGGCCCATTTCAACGATACGGGGTCGAGGGTGGTGGCCCGCACTATTGCCGACGCGCTGAGCCCCGTGGCGATCTCGGTGACCAAACCGCCGGGGCCCGTAAAATAAGGGCGAAGATGCGCATGCCCCTGGGATTTGCTGCCATCACCGAAAAGTACCCGGTCATCGCCTTTGTGGGCCTGGGGGCCAATCTGGGGGACCCCCCGCGGCAACTGGCGGCAGCCCTGGCCTTGCTCAAGGCCGTGGACGAAGTGGACCTTCTCCGGGTTTCGGCCTTCTATGAGAATCCGCCCCTGGGGCCGGAGGACCAGCCGTGGTATGTCAACGCGGTGGCCAAGATTCGCACCCGGCTGGCGCCCGAGGACCTGTTCAGGGCCCTTAAACAGATTGAAAATGCCTTGGGAAGGACCCGGAGAGAGCGCTGGGGGCCCCGGATCATCGACCTGGACCTGTTGTTGTACGACGGCGAGATTTTCTCTACCCCGGAGCTGACCGTGCCCCACCCGGAGATGCACCGGCGGGCCTTTGTGCTGGCCCCCCTGGCGGAGATCGCCCCCGAGGCCTGGCACCCGGTGCTCAAGCGCCGCGCCGCGGAACTGCTGGCGGAGTTGGACCCGGGCGACCTCAAGGGGCTGCGCCGCATCTCTGGACTTGAGGAAAAAGTTTAATGTCCCGTTTACTTGCAGGCCTGATTATTGGATATCTGGTATATTGGGTGGTCAAAAAGGTGGCCAAATCCCTGGGCCTGTGGCCCCAGGCGCCCCCCTCCGGGGAGCTGCGGCAGCCGGATGTCCTGGTGCAGGACCCCGTGTGCCGGACTTTCATCCCCCGGAAAGAAGCCCTGAAGGTTGAAAAAGACGGCAAGGTCTATTTTTTCTGCTCCGAAGGCTGTTTGAAACGCTTCCAACGTGGTGCCAGCAGTTGACTTATGATATGATGAGAGGTCATTATGAAATTTTTCATCGACACCGCCAATCTGGATGAGATTCGGGAGGCGCACAAATTGGGCCTGGTGGACGGCGTGACCACCAATCCCAGCCTGTGCGCCAAGGTTGGGATCAACAGCGACCAACAGTTTAACGAACTTATCCGGCAAATTTGTGAACTGGTCCAGGGCCCTGTAAGCGCTGAGGTGACGGCCACCGACGAAGCGGGCATGCTGACCCAGGCCCGACACCTGGCCAAGATCCACGAATGGGTGGCGGTGAAGATCCCCATGACCGCGGACGGCCTGAAGGCCACTCGCATCCTGGCGGCGGAAGGCATCAGGGTCAACGTCACCCTGATCTTTCAGCCCATCCAGGCTCTGCTGGCGGCGAAAGCCGGGGCCGCATATGTGAGCCCCTTCATCGGCCGCCTGGACGACATCAGCCATCGCGGCATGGAGATCGTGGAGCAGATTGTCACCATCTTCGAGAATTACGGGTTTGATACCGAAATCATCGTGGCCTCGGTGCGCCACCCCCTGCACGTGCTGGAGGGCGCCCTGGCGGGTGCCGATATCGCCACCATTCCCTACGGGGTGATGTTGCAGCTTATGCGCCATCCCTTGACGGACGTGGGTTTGCAGAAGTTTCTGGAGGACTGGGAGCGCGCCCGTAAGTCTTGAGATGGACCAACCTGAAACCAACTTCTGGAGCACCCCAAATTTGCTCACCGGCGCCCGCATCGCCGCGGTGCCGGTGGTGGTGTTGCTGTTGCTTTTTCAGGGGCCCGTGGCCAGTTTTATGGGGGCCGTGCTGTTCTTGCTGGCCGGAGCCACCGATTTCCTGGACGGCTTCCTGGCCCGACGCCAGCGGTTGGTAAGCCGCTTCGGCAAGTTTATGGACCCTCTGGCCGACAAGCTGCTGGTATCGGCGGCCCTCATCATGCTCATCCCTCTGGGAAGGGTGCCGGCCTGGATGGCCTTTGTCATCGTGGGGCGGGAGTTGGCGGTGACGGGCTTGCGGGGCCTGGCGGCCATCGAGGGCCTCATGCTGGCCCCGGACCGCTGGGGCAAAGCCAAGACACTGTTGCAGATGGCGGCTCTCACCGCCCTGATTTTACATTACCCTTATTTTGCGGTGGATTTTCAACAAGTGGGCATGGGCCTGCTGTGGCTGGCCCTCATCATCACCCTGACTTCCGGGGTGGGTTATTTCCTGGCTTTTTTCCGGCAATATCCGGAGAGCCGCCAGCCTTGACAAATGCGCCATCCTGAGAGAAATTTATAAAGTTATCCTATTCGGAGGAAAAAATTGGCCAGACATCTATCCGCCCTGAAGCGGGCCAGGCAGAATGAAAAGCGGCGGCTGCGCAACCAGAGCCGCAAGACCAGAGTGAAGCACGCGGTGCGCGACGTGCGCCAGGCCGTGGCCCAGAACAACCCGCAAGAGGCCCAGGCCGCGCTGAAAAAGGCCATTCCGGTGATCGCCCGGGTGGCCGGCAAAGGCACCCTCCACTGGCGCACCGCGGCCCGCAAGATTTCCCGCCTCACCCGGCAAGTCAAAGCCCTGCAAGGTTAGGATGAAATCTTTTGGGGAAGGGATTGTAAGTGGGCCGACGGCCCACTTACAATCCCTTCCCCAAACCCCATCCCCCAACCCCCATAAGTGTAATTTTTCGGGCCTGGAAGTCGGGGCGCAAGCCCCGCCTTCCAGGCCCTTATACGCGGGTTGGGAGGGGGGTGTGGGGGGGAGGGCAGGGAGCGCTTACGAAAAACTCCCTGGCCCTACCCCCACGGCTTCTTTTCACCCTGGCCCCATCTTCAGCAAGGCCAACTCCAGCAGCAGGCGCGGGTTGCCGGTGCTGGTTTTTAGACTCAGGTCCGTCTGGTGCAGCAGGTGTAGGTGCGCCCGCAGGGCCCGGTCAGAAAAGCGGGCCGCCTGCTGGCCCAGCCTTTTCAGGACCCCCTGGGGCAGGTTGAGGCTGCGGGCCACCTCGGGGGCGGCCCCCGTCGCCTCCTTGAGGCGCATGAGCAACCGCAGTTGGCGGGCCAGCATCCCCAGGATCTTGGCGGGTGGCTCCCCCAGGTCCAGCAGGTGGTCCAGGGCGGCCAGGCGCTTGTGGGCCCCGGCCTCGCCCAGGGCGTCCACCAGGGCGAAGATATTGTAGGTGCGGCTGTGGCTGGTCAGCTGGGCCACCAGGGCGGGGGTCAAGGTTCTTTCGCTGCCGGCAAAGAGGACCAGCTTCTCCAACTCCTGGCTCAACTCCGACAGATTGTCCCCGGCGACCTCCACCAGGCGCAGGGCTGCGGCCGGAGTCAGGCTTTTCCCGCGGTTCTGCGCCTCCTGGGTCAGCCACTGGTAGAGTTCCCCTTCCTTTAAGCGGAAAAAACCCAGGGCCGCCTCCCCCTGCTGCAGGCGGTTCCATACCGGAACCTTACCCAGATCCTTTGATTTCAGGCCCTCCCCCAGGAGCACCACCCAACTGCGCGGCGCCGGGTGGTCCAGGTAGTCGCCCACGGCTTTCAGCGCCGCGGCGCCGTAGTGCTCCACCCGGTGCAGGACCAAGAGCTGCCCCGGCCCCCAAAGGGTGGTGGCCCGGGCCTCGGCCAGGAACTCGGCCAGCTCGATTTCCTGGGCCTCCCGCACCACTTTGAGGGGACTCTCCCCATACTGATCCTGCAGCGCCTCCTCCAGACGCTTCACCGCCCGGTGCATGAGAAAATCCTCTTCCCCGAAAAAGAGGTAGAGGGGCCGGACGGTGCGGCGTTCTATGTGGCGTTCTAAAATTGGATGGGACATGGGGTTAAATGTAGGGTGGGCAATGCCCACCAGTAACAAAAAATATTTCATCTATGGCGGGCGAGACGCCCGCCCTACATTAACAGCTAATTGCTGAAAGCTGACCGCTGAACGCGGATAGCTGACAGCTAAATCACCAACAGCACCTTATCCAGGACCCGGCGGGCCATGCTGACTGCGGCCCGTCTGATGCCTTCGGTTTTGGTGGCCTCCCCCATATGGTAATTGGGGTCCACCACGTAGTCTTCCTGCAGCACCTGGGTATCCTTCCAGAGAACCTTGCCGCTGTCCCCCTGTTTCAGGGCCAGGTCCACCCGCACCGTGATCCGCCGCACGGTGGAGCGGGTGACGTCGAAATAAGCCACGGAAGCGTTGTCCACCGAGCGCACTTTGCCTTCCAGCACCAGGTCGGCGCTCTTATCCCCGGGGATCACCCGCACCGACCGGCTCTGGGCGAAGGCGTGGATCAGGGCGTTGGCCAGGATGGCCTCCAGGCCGATTTCAGTGGACCGGTTGGCGAACAGCGGGATGGCCAGGGTGGGAGCCCCCTGGGGAGTGGGAGGCTCGGCCCCCATGGGCCGGTAGCCGCACCCCACGAGAAGCAGGATTAGCAGCAAAGGAGACCAGCGGGTGCGGAACATGGCTTTTTTCCCTCAGACGACGATATTGACCAGTTTACGCCGGGCCAGCACCACCCGCTTGGGCGGGCCGTCCTGGAGCCACTTCTGGATGGCCGGGTCGTTCAAGGCCCAGCCTTTGATTTCCTCATCCGTGGCCGCAGCCGGCGCCGTAAGTCTGCTTCTGACCTTGCCGTTGACCTGGATCACCACCGTAATAGTGGACTCCACCAGGGCCTCGGCCTGGGCCTGGGGCCAGGGGAGCTGCTGCAGGGAGGTGGCGTGACCCAGGGCCTGCCACAACTCTTCGGCGAGGTGGGGCACCATGGGGTTGACCAGCAGCAGCATGGCCTCCACCGCCTCCCGGAAGACTTGCATGGTGAGGGGCTCCCGGGGAGCGTTCTCCGCGGCCAGGTAGCAGGCGTTCACCAGCTCCATCACCGCGGCGATGGCGGTGTTGAAGTGGAAGGAGTCCTCGATGTCGTCCGTCACTTTTTTGATGGTGCGGTGCACCTGGTGGCGGAACTCCAAGAGGCCGGCGGACAGCCCGGCGCCGTCCCCCTGGTAGGCCGCCACCCTCTGCAAGTCGGGCAGCAGCGAGTGCACCAGGTTCCAGAGGCGGTGCAGGAAGCGGGAGGCCCCGGCCACCCCCTGGTCGTTCCACTCCAGGTCCTTCTCCGGCGGCGCCGCGAACAGCAGGAAGAGCCGGGTGGTGTCGGTGCCGTATTGCTCGATCAGGTATTCCGGGTCCACCACGTTGCCCTTGGACTTGGCCATCTTGGCCCCGTCTTTCAAGACCATGCCCTGGGTGAGGAGCCGGGTGAAGGGCTCGTCGATCTGCACCAGCCCCAGGTCCCGCAGGACCTTGGTGAAAAAGCGGGCGTAAAGCAGATGCAGCACCGCGTGCTCGATGCCGCCGATGTACTGGTCCACCGGCAGCCAGTAATTCACCCGCTCCGGGTCCAGGATGCCGTCCCGGTAGTCGGCTGAGGCGTAGCGCAGGAAGTACCAGGAGGACTCCACGAAGGTGTCCATGGTGTCCACTTCCCGGCGGCCGGGGCCGCCGCACCCGGGGCAAGGCACCTGGTAGAAGGACGCCAGGTGGGCCAGGGGGGAGCCGCCCTCGCCGGTGATTTCCACGTCCAGGGGCAGGACCACGGGCAGGTCGGCCGCCGGCACCGGCACCAGGCCGCAGCGCTCACAGTAAATGATGGGGATGGGGGCGCCCCAGTAGCGCTGCCGGGAGATGAGCCAGTCCCTGAGCCGGAAGTGCACTGAATGGCTGCCCTGGCCCTCCCTGGCCAGAAAGTCGGCGATGGCCTGGCGGGCCGGGGCGCTGGCCAGGCCGGTGAAGTCGCCGGAGTTCACCAGGACGCCGTCTTCTTCCAAGGCCGCGGTGAGGTCCTCGGCCCGGAGTGCCGCGGCGGCGTCCGGCGGCTGGATCACCACCTTGATGGGGAGCTCATACTTCTTGGCGAACTCGAAGTCTCGCTGGTCGTGGGCCGGCACCGCCATCACCGCGCCGGTGCCGTATTCCATGAGGACGAAATTGGCCACGTAGATGGGCATTTGCCAGCCGGCCACCGGGTTGACGCAATACCGGCCGGTGAACACCCCTTCCTTGGTGATCTCCTCCAGGACGCCGCGGCTGCGGTTTTGGGCCTGCCAGTACTCCACGAAGCGGCGCACCTCCGACTCCTGGGGCGTCCCCTGGGCCAGGGCCAGGGCCAGGGGGTGCTCCGGCGCCAGGCTCATGAAGGTGGCCCCGAACAAGGTGTCGGCCCGGGTGGTGAAGACCTTGATGGGGTCGCCGCCGTGGGCCAGGGGAAAGACGATCTCGGCCCCCGGGGACTTGCCGATCCAGTGGCGCTGCATGGTGAGGACCCGCTCGGGCCAGTGGGTGAGCTGGTCCAGGTCGCGCAAAAGCTCCTCGGCGTAGGCGGTGATCTTGAAGAACCACTGGTCCAGCTCCTTCAAGTGCACCGGCGAGTCGCAGCGCCAGCAGAGGCCGTCCTCCACCTGCTCGTTGGCCAGCACCGTGGCGCAGCGGGGGCACCAGTTCACCGGGGCCTTTTTCTTGTAGGCCAGGCCCCGGCGGAACATTTCGATGAAGACCTGCTGCTCCCAGCGGTAGTATTGGGGATCGCAGGTGGCCAGCTCCCGGGGCCAGTCGTAACTGTAGCCCAGATTCTTAAGCTGGCCCCGCATGTAGTCGATGTTCTCGTAAGTCCACTTGGCCGGGTGCATCCCCCGGGCCAGGGCGGCGTTCTCCGCCGGCAGCCCGAAGGCGTCCCAACCCATGGGGTGCAGCACGTTGAAGCCCCGCATGCGCTGGTAGCGGGCCACCACGTCCCCGATGGTGTAGTTGCGCACGTGTCCCATGTGAATGCGGCCGGAAGGATAGGGAAACATCTCCAGCACGTAGTATTTGGGGCGGGAGGGATTTTCTTGGGCGTTAAAAAGCCGCCGCTCTTCCCAGATTCGCTGCCATTTCTCTTCCAGGCGGCGGGGTTGGTAACGGGGTGGCATGCCAACTCCTGAGGCTCAATGTTTTTATCTTAATAATTTACCATGGATGGCCATCAGGAACAAATGATAATGGGGGAAAGTGGATTCCGGAAATTGGTGGGCAGACAGTTTGGGGACCGCCGGCGACCTATTCTATAGGGGTTTGATTTATCAAGCCCTTCCGGACGCAATGAATTGCGCCCCTACACCTGGTACTCACGATAAGCCGCAGGGGCGGGGCGCCAACCGCCCTTACAAACTTTCCATCTCCGGCTATCTCATTTCCCTAACTCGGCCAATGGGGTTCCACCCCCACTTCCCCCTTGAAAAATCCTGCATTTTTGATAACTTCTCCCCATGTCGGCCAAGCCCTGCGTCAGCGTCATCATCCCCACTTACAACCGGGCCGCCCTGGTGGCCGAAGCGGTGGCCTCGGTGCTGGCCCAGACCTGGCGGGACTTCGAGGTCCTGGTGGTGGACGACGGCTCCACCGACGACACGGCTGCGGCCCTGGCCCCCTTTGCCGGGCAGGTAAGGGTTGTGCGCCGCCCCAGCCGCGGGGGAGTGAGCGCCGCCCGGAACCGGGGCATTGCCGCGGCCCGGGGCCAGTGGCTGGCCTTTCTGGATTCCGACGATCTCTGGCTGCCGCAGAAACTGGCCCGCCAACTGGGTTATCTTGCGGCCCAGCCGGGACTGCGCCTCTGCCAGACGGAGGAGACCTGGGTGCGCCGGGGGGTCCGGGTGAACCAGCCCCTGAGCCACCGGAAGGTGGGCGGCCACATCTTCCTCCAGTCGCTGGAACGGTGCCTGGTGAGCCCCTCCGCGGTGCTGCTGCACCGGCGGCTCATTGAGGAACACGGCGGCTTTGACGAAAATCTGCCGGCGGCCGAAGACTACGATCTCTGGTTGCGGCTCACCTGGCGCTATCCGGTGGGCCTGGTGCCGGAGGCGCTGGTCATCAAGCGGGGCGGCCACGCCGACCAGCTTTCCCGGCAGTGGGGCCTGGACCGCCACCGCATCCGGGCCCTGGTGAAACTGGTGGCGGAGCCGGATTTGCCTCCGCTTTACGCCGACGCGGCCCGCCGGGTGCTGGCGGCCAAGTGCACCATCTATGCCCAGGGCTGCGAGAAAAGGGAGAAGCTGGCCGAAGCCCAATTTTACCGGGACCTGGGTTGCTGGGCGAAAGATTCCGGGGAAGCTACTACCCCGATTAGAGGCCCTTTGACTGACTCGACTGCCTGGCGGCAAAGTATTGAAAACCATTTGGCCATCGTCGACCATAAAACGCTAACCCTTGGATTTCGAAGCCTTAAAGTCCCCCTTTTTTAAAGGGGGATTTAGAGGGATTATTAAGTAGTTATTCTAATCCCCTTTACCCCCTTTTAGAAAAGGGGGTAAAGACCTTGGGGTTAAATGTCGCATTAATTGCGAGACGCGACCCTGGATTCTTTCAGAATGGAATGACGGGAGGAACTATGGACATATACGAAGCCATTCACCACCGCCGCAGCCATCGCCTGTATAAGCCGGAGATTCCACCCCGGGAGGTCCTGGAACGGGTCGTCGAGGCCGCCTTGTGGGCGCCCTCCGGCACCAACGCCCAGGCCTGGGAGATCACCGTCATGGCCGGGAAGGTCAGGGACGAGTTCGTGAAACTGGTGAGCCAGGCCATCACCCACCTGCTCCCCATCCTGAAGAAAGCCCAGGTGCCGGAAAAGGGACAGGAACTGGTCATGAAGTTTTTCAAAAACCTGGGGGGCGCGCCGGTGGTCATCGCGGTGACCATTTTCAAAAACCCCGACGACCCCGCTAATTTCAATAACATCCAGGGCGGGGCGGCCCTGTTCCAAAACCTGCTCCTGGCGGCGGAGGCCGAGGGCCTGGGAACCTGCTGGATGACCGGGGCCCACTCCCTGGAAAAAGAGATTTTGAAGTTCCTGGGAAAAGAGAACCAACAACTGCTGGCCATCACCCCCGTCGGCTACTCGGCCAAGGAACCGCCGGTGCCCCCCCGGAAAGGACGGGAAGTGCGCTGGTTAGGATTTTAGTGTAGATTGTTTTGGGGGAGGGGGCCAGGGGCAAAAGCCCCTGCCCCCTCCCCCAAACCCCCACCCCCAACCCCATAAGTATTCTTTGGGCTGGGGAGTCGGGCCGATAGCCCCGCCTTCCCAGCCTCTATAAATGGGTTGGGAGGGGGTGCGGGGGGAGGGCAGGGAGCACTTACGAAAAAGTCCCTGGCCTTCCCCCTGCTAAATCGCGAAGCGAGGTTATCTTGGATAACGACAAAAAACTTCCCCTGGTGGAGCAGGTACGGGCCGCGGGCTGAGCCTCCAAGATCCCTCCAGGGGTCCTGGAGGAAGTGATCAAGAGCCTGCCCTTTCAGGTGCATCCCGATCTGCTGGTGGGACTGGAAGCCCCCGACGATGCGGGGGTTTACCGGTTGACGCCGGAGCTCGCCCTGATCCAGACGGTGGATTTCTTCACCCCCATCGTCAACGATCCCTATCAGTTTGGGGCCATTGCCGCGGCCAACGCCATGAGCGACGTCTACGCCATGGGGGGCCGGCCCCTGACCGCCCTGAACATCGCCTGCTTTCCCCTGAAGACCACCCCCGCCGACGTCCTCAAGGCCATCCTGCGGGGCGGTTTGGACAAAGTCCGCGAGGCCGGGGCCCTGCTGGTGGGCGGCCACAGCGTGGAGGACCCGGAGCTGAAATACGGGCTGGCGGTGACCGGGGTGGTGCACCCGGATAGGATTCTCACCAAGGGTGGGGCTTTGCCGGGGGACCTGTTGATCCTCACCAAGCCCCTGGGCACTGGCATCATCGCCACCGCCCTGAAGGGCCGCCTGGCCGCCGCCGCGGCGGAGGCGGCCATGATCAGGGTGATGGGTGAACTTAACCGGGCGGCGGCGGAGGCTCTGGAGGGGCTGGAGATCCATGCGGTCACCGACGTCACCGGCTTCGGCCTGCTGGGCCACGCGCTCGAGATGGCCGCGGCCAGCCGGGTGGAGCTCACCATCCATGCCGGCCGGGTGCCGGTGCTGTCCTGGGCCCGGGAATACGCAGCCATGGGCCTGGTGCCGGCGGGCAGCCACGCCAACCGCCGCTTCTGTGAAAGACATCTCTTCGTCGATCCCCGGGTGGGGCAGATCGAGGTGGACCTGTTGAGCGACGCCCAGACTTCCGGAGGCCTGTTCATCGCGGTGGCGGCGCCCCACGGCCAGGTGCTGCTGCACCGCCTTAAGGAGCGGGGAGTGGCCGAGGCCGCCATCGTCGGAGAGGTCAGCGGGGCGGGAATAGGCAGGATCAGGGTGATGCCTTGAAGTTTCAAATTATCGACAAGCAGATAAGCATTTTCTCCCAGAAGCTAAAAAGTGAAGTGGGGCTTCGCGATGATGAAATTGGTAAAGTTGCTACACTCGTTGCCGCGGAGGTACGTTTTTAAAATCCCAGCGCAAAGGCTAAAATCCTCGCCGCAAGTCCGGTTCCCATTGCGAACAGGTTAGAAGAACTAATAGCTTTTCAAGCATGGATGGATTTGGCGTCGACTGTAATATCTAATCCTGCAATCTGTAGAGCACAAGTAATTGTTCAGAATTACATATGCTTTGTATACCTAAGTGAGGCTTGCTTCCTTGCTCTTAGAAAGGTGGCCCCTCCTGGATCACTCACTCGCCGATGCAGCCAGTTTCTAACCGATAATCCAATTCGCGCTTTTAGAAATGCAATTGCACATTCAAATTGGACATATCGGCCTGATTTTCGAGGACTTGTTTTCTGGGCTAAAAAAGGTTCTGATTCTCGTGAACCACTATCACGTTTTGAGGTGAAGCAGGAGGATCTGAATTTCTGGCAGACTCTGTCCAGGGCTGTCGCTTATTCAACATACCTAAGCTTAATTGATACTAGCAAGTTATAGGGCGGCCCATGGCCGCCTTAATACGGCGGGCACGGCCCCGCCCTATAAAGACTAAATGGAGTTAACCTAGCGTGAAACCGGTAGACGAACAACTGGCCCTGATCAAGCAGGGGTGCCATGACATCATACGGGAAGAGGAACTGGCAGAGCGCCTGGAGAAATCCCTGGCCACGGGGCAACCCCTCCGGGTCAAGGCCGGGTTTGACCCCACCGCCCCGGACCTGCATCTGGGGCACACGGTGCTCATCCAGAAGCTGAAGCACTTCCAGGACCTGGGGCACCGGGTGATCTTTCTCATCGGCGATTTCACCGGGTTGATCGGCGACCCTTCCGGCAAGAGCGAGACCCGGCCGCCGCTCACCGAAGAGGAGGTTAAGGCCAACGCCGCCACTTATGAGCGCCAGATCTTTAAGATCCTGGACCCGGCCAAGACTATCATCGATTTCAACAGCCGCTGGATGAAGGCCATGCAGGCCCAGGACCTCATCCGGCTGGCGGCCCGGCACACCGTGGCCCGCATGTTGGAGCGGGAAGATTTCCATAAGCGCTACGTCGCCCAAACCCCCATCAGCATCCATGAGTTCCTTTATCCCCTGATCCAGGGCTATGATTCCGTGGCCCTCAAGGCGGACGTGGAATTGGGCGGCACCGACCAGACCTTCAATCTCCTGGTGGGCCGAGACTTGCAGCGAGAATACGGCCAGGAGCCCCAGGTGGTCATCACCCTGCCGCTGCTGGAAGGCCTGGACGGGGTGCAGAAGATGAGCAAGTCCCTGGGCAATTACGTGGGCATCGACGAGCCCCCGGGGGTGATGTTCGGGAAGATCATGAGCGTCTCCGACACCTTGATGCTCAGGTACTACGAGCTGCTGACGGATATCAGCCCGAAGGAGTTGGCGGTTCTGAAGGAAGACCTGGCCCAGGGCCGGAAACACCCCCGCCAGGTGAAGGAAGACCTGGCGGTGGAACTGGTGGCCCGCTATCACGGGCAGGAGGCGGCCCGGCAGGCGGCGGCAGAATTCGCCCACATCTTCCGGGAGAAGGGTTTGCCTGAGGAGATTGAAGAGGTTATCTTGGTAAAAAGCGAAGAAAACCTTGATAGGCTTAAGAAGTCCAATCCGATGGCAGAAATAAAGATTGTTCCATCTTTTTGGCTCCCACATGTCCTTGTTGCTAGCAGTACCGCAGCAAGTACTTCTGACGCAATGCGACTAATAAAGCAAGGAGGGGTCCAAATTGATGGGGAAAAAGTTACTGATTCGAATATTGAACTTCAGACTGGCCAAACGAGGACTATAAAGGTTGGAAAAAGGCGATTCAAAAAGGTTACAACAAAGTAGCCAGTAGGGTGGGCACCGCCCACCATCCAAATCTGTCTGTCCGAGACCAATCTTTGGTGGGCCGTGCCCACCCTACATTTCCTGATGGTGGACGCGGGCTTGTCCGCCGGCACCTCGGAGGCCCGGCGTCTCATCACCCAGGGCGGCGTGCACCTTAATGGCGAAAAGGTCTCGGATGTTAACCTGGAACTGCCGGCAGGAGCCACTTATCTCCTGAAAGTGGGGAAGAGGCGGTTTAAGCGGGTGACCCTGGCGGGTGAATGAGAGGTTCTTCGCTTCGCTCAGAATGACAGGCTGAACCTCGGTCCAGATGAAGCACAGGCAAGATGCCTGTGCCACCAGGCTTTATGGGAGACTGGCTTCCTTATGGCCGGTTGGGTCGGGCCCCAAAGGCCCGGCCAACCGGCCATTCTCTTCCCCCATAAGGGATTGGGGGTGGGGGCTTGGGGGAGGGGGTAAGAGCTACTTACGAAAAAGCCCTTTGCCCCCTCCCCCAAATTCTTTAGCCCTCTCCCCCAGGCTTCTTTTCCCCCCTTCCCCGTCCCCGGCCGCCGCGGCGGCGGCGCCGGGGACGCCGGCGCCCTGGCTGGGCCTCCTTGGCTGGCTGGGGCGCCCGGGCTGGCAGGGCTTCCGGCTGGCTTTTCTCCGCCAACTCGGTCTCCGGCGCCTCTTTGATCTGATGCAGGAGCCACACCTCGGGATAAAGGGCCAGGCGGGTCAGGCGGGCCGGCGGGGGCTGGTTCTTGTTAAGAAACGGGGCCACCCTGGCCTCCAGGGCCAGCATCTGGGACACCTCGTCATGCCGCTGCCGGGGGAATTCGATGCCTCCCAGGGCTGCCTTGATGCGCTCATGGAAAAGCTGGCGCAGTTCCTTAAAATCCTGGGAACCCGGCTCCTGTTCCAGGAAGGCGGTGAGAAAAACGGCCCAGAGCAGACTGTCGGAAAGACTGGTTCCCGCCTGGAGCAGCAGATCCAGCCGGCCGGCAAGCTCCAAGAGGCGCCTTTCCCCCGGACCTCCCAACCCTTTCCAGGCCGGGAAAATGGCATAAAACAACCCGGACTCCAGCATTAACTTGAAAAACGGCCGGGCCGCGGCGCTGCGGAAGTCTTTGAGCACCTCGTCCCGCACCCGCGCCGGGACGCAGGTGCGGATGAGGTCGCGCTTGGCCAGAAGCTCTTCCCAGGTTTGTGATTCGATCTCAAAGCCGGTGCGGGCCGCGTGGCGCAGCACCCGGAGCATGCGCACCGGGTCCCGGACATAGCGCCCCCCGGGGTCGCCGATGACCCGGATGCGCCTGGCCTTCAGGTCCTCCAGACCCCCCACATAATCCACCAGGGAAAAGTCGGCGATGTTGTAAAACAACCCGTTGATGGTCAGATCCCGGCGCTGGGCATCCTCCGCGGGGGTCCCGAAGGTGTTGTCCCGGGTGGGCGTGGCCTCCCGGACTTCCTCGAACTCCGAGCGGCACCTGAAGGTGGATACTTCCACGATATGGCCCCCCCGGAAGAAGACCTGCACCAGACGGAAGCGGCGGCCGATGATGCGGCTGTTGCGGAAGAGTTTGCGGAGCTCCCCGGGGCGGGCGTCCGTCACCACGTCGAAGTCTTTGGGCCTTTTCCCCAGCAGCAGATCCCGGACGCTGCCCCCCACCAGATAGGCGGTGTAGCCGGCATGGTGCAGGCGGTACAGCACCTTCAGCGCTTCCAGTTCCACATCTTTCCGGGAGACGTTATGTTCCGGCCGGGGGATGAGGCGCGGCTCAGGCACTGAAGGTTCTGGGGCTTTGGACTGCATGCTTTAGAATTATAAGTTAACTTGCTCCATTTTTTAACCCCTTAAATTTCTTACTGGAACTTATCAATACCCTGGAAGTCGAAACCGCCTTTCCGGGCTACTTGGACCAGCCCCCCGGCGGCCGCCGCTTGCGGGGGTAAGTTATTGACAATTGGTTCAATTCCGTGTACTTTGAAGACGTTAACCGGCAAGGCCGGTGGGGATGCATGATGCCGCGCAAGCAACTGGTCCTGGGTCTGGCCACCTGCGGGGGAGTGGGCTACTTGCCGGCCATGCCCGGTACCTGGGGCTCCCTGGCGGGCCTGCCGCTGTGGTGGCTGCTGAGCCACCTGGGTTTCTGGGGCTATGCCCTGGCCTGCCTGGTGCTCATGGCGGTCAGCGTTTGGGCCAGTGGGGTGGCCCAGGAATATTTGGGACCCGACCATCCCGCCATTGTGCTGGATGAAATGATGGGCCTGCTCATCGCCCTGGCCGGCGTCCCCTTTAGATGGCAGTGGCTGATAATTGGGTTCGCCTTATTTAGATTGCTGGACATTTTGAAACCTTTCCCTATAAAGTATGGCGAAAAGCTGCCGGGCGGCTGGGGTGTGGTCATGGACGACGTGGCCGCCGGCCTCATGACCCGGGCGGCGTTGGGAGTAGTGATGGTTTTTGGGGGAGCGGGCTAAGGAGATAAAGTTATCGGTAGCCAGTTGTCAGTTGTTAGAAAAAACAACTGTCATCTTTCACAAGCCACTGGCTACTGGCTACTGACCACTGATATGATGCAAGGGGAAATCATCACCACCGGCACCGAGTTGGTCACCGGCCGGGTGGGCGATTTTAATGGCCGCTATGCGGCCCGCCGGCTCCACGAAGTGGGGCTTACGGTATTGTGCATCACCATGTTGGGGGACCGGGCGCCGCTGTTTCAGGAGGTTTTGCAGCAGGGTCTGGGCCGCTCCCGGTTTATCATTATCACCGGGGGGCTGGGCCCCACCGAGGACGACATCACCGTGGCGGCCGCAGCCCAGGCCTTGGGCCTGAAGCTTTATCAGGACGAAGGCCTGCTCGCCCGCATCCGCCGCTGCCTGGAAGAGCAGCAGATCCCCTGGGAAGAACGCTACGCCAAACTGGCCGTCATCCCCGAGGGGGCCCTGGTGCTGGACCCCGGCGGTTCGGCCTGCGGCTTCGCCCTGAAGCACCGGGACGTCAGGCTGTTCTTCCTGCCCGGGGTGCCCCGGGAGATGCGCCAGCTGTTTGATGCCTTTGTGCTTCCCAGCCTGGTGGAGTGGGCCGGCGGCGGCCACTGCGTGGCGCAACGCACCCTGCGCCTCTTCGGCATTTCGGAAACCCAGCTGCAACAAGTGGTGTCGCAGTTGCCGGAATTTCACCAGGGGGTGTCGGTGGGTTTTTACCCCAATTTTCCGGAGAACCACCTCACCCTGACGGTGCGGGGCCAGGATTGCGGGGCCCTGGAGGCCACCCTGGACCGCCTCGCCGCGGCGTTGGCCCGGGAGGTGGGGGAGGTGCTGCTGGGGCCTGACGAACTTACCCAGGAAGAGCTGGTGGGCCGCCTCCTCAAACAGCAGGGCCTGACCCTGGCGGTGGCGGAGTCCTGCACCGGCGGACTCATCGGCCACCGGGTAACCAACGTCCCCGGGGCTTCGGACTATTTCCTGGGCGGAGTGGTGTCCTACAGCAATGAAGCCAAGATGGACCTGCTGCGGGTGCCGGCCGACGTTCTGGCCGAGTCCGGCGCGGTGAGCGCCGAAGCGGCCCGGGCCATGGCCCGGGGGGTGAAAGAGGTTTTTGGCGCCGCCCTGGGGCTCTCGGCCACCGGCATTGCCGGACCCAGCGGCGGCAGCGTGGAGAAGCCGGTGGGCACGGTTTATTTCGCCTTGGCCACTCCCCTGGGGGAGGAGGTGTGGCATTATCTCTTCCGCGGCAACCGGGAGGAGATTAAAATCTTAGCGGCGCAAACCGCCCTGGACCGGCTGCGCCGGGTGCTGAAACATGATACGCGCCTTTCTGGCCATTGATCTGCCGGACAGCCTCCGCCCCCAGCTGGCCCTGGTCCAGGGGGAGCTGAAAAGGAGCGAGGCGGACGTGCGCTGGGTGCCGGTGGGCAACATCCACCTGACCTTGAAATTCTTCGGCAACCTGCCGGAGGCGGAAGTGGACCCCATTGCCCAGGCAGCCCAAGAAGTGGCGCAGCACCAGGCGCCCTTTCAGCTCCAGGTCACCGTCGCCGGCGCCTTCCCCAGCCCCAAGAGCCCCCGGGTCATCTGGCTGGGGCTGGGCGGGGACCTCATCCCCCTGGCGCAGATGTATCACCGGCTGGAAAAGGCCTTCGCCGCCCTGGGACACCTGCCGGAAGGCCGGGCCTTCAACCCGCACCTCACGTTGGGCCGGGTGAAATCGCCGGCGGGGAGGCACAAGCTGGCACAGATGCTGGAGAGGATGCCGCCCCTGAACTGGCCGCCGTTTGTCGTCAAGGAGTTGATCCTGTTTCAGAGCGTGCTATCGCCCCAGGGGTCAAAATATACGCCGCTTAAGGTGATTCCGTTGGGGAAATAATCGGCGCATGGTAGCCGCAGGCTTTAACCTGCGCAGTCCGGCACAGGCTGGAAAGCCTGTGCCACCAATGAAATCATAGAAATCATAGGCGGCCTGTGGCCGCCGAACAATAGGCGGCGTGCATGGCACGCCCTATGAAAGTGCGGGTCACATTCCCTGGAGATGAACAAGCATTTTTTAAAATTAATACCCCCGCAAGTGGGACAAAAATAAAAGACTAAGGAAAATCTTATGAGTGATCAGAACGCCGCGGACAAAAATAAGGCCCTGGACCAGGCCCTGGGTCAGATTGAGAAGCATTACGGCAAAGGCGCCATCATGCGCCTGGGGGCCGACGAAAAGATCGACGTGCCGGTGATCTCCAGCGGCTGTCTCTCCCTGGATCTGGCCCTGGGGATCGGCGGCATCCCCCGGGGCCGGGTCACCGAGATTTTCGGCCCCGAGGCCTCGGGCAAGACCACGTTGGCCCTCCATGTCATCGCCGAATCCCAGAAGTTGGGCGGGGTGGCGGCCTTCATCGACGCGGAGCACGCCCTGGACGTGCAGTATGCCCGCAGGCTGGGGGTCCGCACCGAGGACCTGCTCATCTCCCAACCCGATTCCGGCGAGCAGGCCCTGGAGATCGCCGAGATCCTGGTGCGGTCTAACGCGGTGGACATGGTGGTGGTGGACTCCGTGGCCGCCCTGGTGCCCCGCTCGGAAATCGAAGGGGAGATGGGGGACGCCCAGATGGGGTCGCAAGCCCGCCTCATGTCCCAGGCCCTACGCAAGCTCACCGGCTCCATCGGCAAGACCATGACCTCGGTGGTCTTCATCAACCAGATCCGCCATAAGATCGGGGTGATGTTCGGCAACCCGGAGACCACCACCGGCGGCAACGCCCTGAAGTTTTACGCCTCTCTGCGCCTGGACATCCGCCGCATCACCGCCATCAAGGAAGGCAACGACGTCATCGGCCACCACACCCGGGTGAAGGTGGTGAAAAACAAGCTGGCGCCGCCCTTCCGGGAAGCGGAGTTCGACATCATCTTCGGCCAGGGCATCTCCCGGGAAGGCGACCTGCTGGACCTGGCCACTGATGCCAGCCTTATCCAGAAAAGCGGGGCCTGGTACAGTTACGGCTCGGAGCGCATCGGCCAGGGCCGGGAGAACGCCAAGGCCTACCTCAAGGAGCACCCGGAGATCGCCACAGACCTGGAAAAACAGGTCCGCGGCCTGCACGGGATGGTGCCTCAATCCGCTTCCGAACAGGAGTAATCAACGCCATGACCAGCCGTGAGATCCGGGAGACCTTTCTCCGTTACTTTGCCGACCAGGGGCACACCCGGGTGTCCAGCTCTTCTTTGGTACCGGCCGGCGACCCCACCCTGCTGTTCACCAACGCCGGCATGGTGCAATTCAAACGGGCCTTTTTGGGGGAGGAAACCCGCCCCTACACCCGGGCCGCCAGTTCCCAGAAGTGCGTCCGGGCCGGCGGCAAGCACAACGACCTGGAGAACGTGGGCTTCACCGCCCGGCACCACACCTTCTTCGAGATGCTGGGGAATTTTTCCTTCGGGGACTACTTCAAGGAAGGGGCCATCGAAATGGCCTGGGACCTCCTGACCCGGCATTACCAATTGCCGGCGGATAAACTCTGGGCCACCGTGTTCCACGAAGACGAAGAAGCGGCCCGCCTCTGGGAGCGCCTCGCGGGGCTGCCCCCGGAGCGCATCGTGGGGATGGGGGAAAAGGACAACTTCTGGGCCATGGGCGACACCGGGCCCTGCGGCCCCTGCTCCGAGATCCTCATCGACCAGGGCATCGAGATGGCCTGCGGCCCGGAGTGCGGCATCGGCAGGTGCGAGTGCGACCGGTATCTGGAGATCTGGAACCTGGTGTTCATGCAGTTCAACCGCACCACAGACGGCGTCCTCCACCCCCTGCCCAAGCCCAGCATCGACACCGGCATGGGCCTGGAGCGGTTGAGCGCGGTGGTTCAGGGGGTGAAAAGCAACTTCGACTGCGACCTGCTGCGGCCGGTGATCTCCCGCATCGAGGAGCTGGCCGGCATCGGCTACGGCGGCAGCAACGAACTCCAGAACGTGGCCTTCAGGGTCATCGCGGACCATTCCCGGGCCACCACCTTCTTGATTGCCGACGGGGTGCTGCCCGCCAACGAGGGGCGGGGTTACGTGCTCCGGCGCATCATGCGCCGGGCCATCCGCTTCGGGCGGCTCCTGAACCTCGAAAGCCCCTTCCTCCGCCGGGTGGGCGAGAAGGTGGCGGATTTGATGGGCGAGGTCTATCCGGAGCTCAAGGGGGCCCAGGCCATCCTCGCCCAGGTGGTGACCGGTGAGGAAGAGCGCTTCGCCGACACCCTGGACCACGGCCTGAAGCTTTTGAGCGAGGAACTGGACTATCTGAAGACCCACAGTCTCAAAATCCTGCCGGGGGCGGTAGCCTTTAAGCTGTACGACACCTACGGCTTCCCCCTGGATTTGGTACAGGACACTTTGCGGGAAGAGGGCCTGGTGCTGGACCTGGAGGGCTTTGAAGAGCACATGCGGGTGCAACGGGAAGCCTCCCGTCAGGCCTGGCGGGGCGGCGTGGGGGAAGAGATCCCCGCGGTCTACCAGGAGCTGGCCCAGTGGCCCCCCACCCATTTCCTGGGCTACCAGGCCCTGGAGGCGGACAGCACCATCATGGCCTTGATCGCCCACGAGGGCCATGGGGAGCAGGCCGGACCCGGGGAAGAGATCGAGGTGGTCACCGCCTCCACCCCCTTTTACGGCGAAGCCGGCGGCCAGGTGGGGGACACCGGTCTCATCAGCGGGGACGGCTGGCGCATCCGGGTGACCAACACCCAGAAGCTGCCCAACGACCTCATCGTGCACCAGGGGAAGGTGGAGACCGGGGTGGTCAAGGTCAACGACCCGGCCCATCTTAGGGTGGACCCGGAGCGCCGCCGCCGCATCGCCCGGCATCACACCGCCACCCACATCTTGCAGGCGGTCTTGCGCCGCCACCTGGGCGAGCACGTGAAGCAGTCCGGTTCCCTGGTGGAGTCGGAGAGGTTGCGCTTCGACTTCACCCACTTCCAGGCCATCAGCCCGAAGGAACTGGAGCAGATCGAGCTGGACCTCAACCAGGCGGTGGCGGAAAACTTGCCGGTGCAGACGGACCGCATGTCCGTCACCCAGGCCCTGGAGGCCGGGGCCACCGCTTTGTTCGAGGAAAAATACAGCGACGAGGTGCGGGTGGTGTCCATCCCGGAGCTGAGCCGGGAGCTGTGCGGCGGCACCCACGTGGAGCGCACCGGCGACCTGGGCCTGTGCAAGATCACCGGCGAGGCCTCGGTGGCCGCGGGCATCCGGCGGCTGGAGGCGGTGTGCGGCCCCGAAGCGGTAAAATTAACCCAGGAGCAGCTGCGGGAGCTGGACCTGGCCGCGGCCCTGCTAAAGGGCGGCCGGGCCGACCTCTTGACCCGCCTGGACAAGGTCCTCAAGCGCCAGAAGGACCTGGAAAAGGAAGTGGAAGCCCTGAAAAGCCGCCTGGCCTCGGCCCAGGTCAAGGACCTGGCGGTGGAGGTGCGCCGCATCGACGGCATCCCGGTGCTGGCCCAGGAGGTGCAGGCCCCGGACCCCAAGAGCCTCCGGGAGTTTGCGGTGAAGTTCCTGGGTAAACTGAAGAGCGGCATCGTGGTGCTGGGGAGCGCCGCCGGGGACAAGGCCATGCTCATCGCCCTGGTGAGCAAAGATCTGGTAAGTCGCTTTCCAGCCGGCGAGATCATCCGGGAACTGGCGCCCCTGGTGGGCGGCAGCGGCGGCGGCAAACCCGACATGGCCCAGGCCGGCGGCCCGGACAAGGCCAAACTCGCCCAGGCCCTGGAGCAGGCCTACGAGGTGGTTAGCAAAAGGGCGCGGGGTTAGAACGAGGTGACGTATGTCTAAGAAATTCACTGCGGTAATCACGAAAGAAGAAAAATGGTATGTAGCCCACTGCTTGGAATTGGGGGTGGTGAGTCAGGGGAAGACCATCGAAGAATCCCAGGCTAACCTCAAAGAGGCGGTAGAGCTTTATCTGGAAAGTTTCGGGGAGGAAGATTTACCTGAAACTACCGGAGAAATTGTTTTATATCCTTTTGAGGTGGCCTTGGGTGTCTAAATTTCCGAATTTATCCGGTGAAGACTTAATCAAAGCGCTTAAAAAAGCAGGGTTTCGGTGGGTTCGTCAGAAAGGCAGCCACGTGAGTTTGCAAAAGGGATCAGATCTAACCTTATCGAATTAATAAATGGACCAATTTATAAAATTGATTCAGATTATAGCTCAAAACCATTTGATTATGGTTGGTTCTTATCTGTTTACATTTCTGAGTGTATTGCTCGCATTTGCATTTTATTTAAAATCTATCAAGGTGAAAAAGCCATACTATGCTACACAAACTATAAATATTTTAACGCTTATTGCCTTAGCTCCGAAAAGGTAACGGTTTGAGCATTAAGACACGCAGTGATCATCCGGTTAAACATTTGGGGTTCCCAGAAGCGCCGGTTGAAGCGGTAGCAAAATTCCGCCAGA
>Ga0315281_10001181_pt1 | contig 38361 bp, 42 predicted proteins | sample YL17G07_0_MG_FD_204540 | JGI IMG/M metagenome (GOLD analysis project Ga0315281, IMG submission 204540) | Sediment microbial communities from Yellowstone Lake, YNP, Wyoming, USA - YL17G07_0 | ecosystem: Environmental > Aquatic > Freshwater > Lake > Sediment | place: USA: Wyoming | collected...
AAGTCCCCCTTCTGGCCCATCGTCCCCTCCTAACGCGGGCACTCTGGAAGTCTGGGGGCCGATGCTCGTACCCACCCTTCGTCGCGTCAAGAGGGTCTCGGTGAGTGGTCGTGACGAGCATGTTCAGCCGCAGAACCTGCCCGTCGCAGTATCGTTGCAGCTGAAGGCTGTGCGCCTCGCGGGACGTGGAGCCCATGCTCCTAAGTCCGGCGCGTCTGCCAGGTTCCGCCACTCTCGCCGGCAGACGCGCAGCTTACCCCCACTCGGCGGCTGCGGACTCCCGCACCGTGAAGCCCGTCTGCTGAGGTGAGCGTCCCTAGCGCTGGTCCATCGACCTCGCCGACCACACGCGCGCCTCGGCGTCCATGGCCTCCGGGGTCGTCGGCGATGGCGACTTCCACTTGCGCGTTGAGCGGAAGATGACGCACGCGGCGACGGCGATGACGGCGACCAAGACGCCCACGATGATCCAGCCCAACCACTCGGCCAATACCTACGCCGCGATCACAACTCCATCGTGAGCCTCGCGGAGGCGTTCGGCAAGGGTCGGGTTCACCTATGCCACCCGGTCTCCCGCCCGGACCCCGATAATGCCGTCCATGGCCAGGTGGACGCTCGCGGTCGTCCTCGGCGGTGTTGTGATGCTCGCCGCGTGCACCCAGGCTGCCGTGGAGACCGCCCCGGGCTCGCCGACGCCGACGCGGTCGGCGTCGATCGGCGTCTCGAGCCCGAAGCCCGACGAGGGCCGGCTGCTCCCGCGCGGTGAGACCGTCGCCGCGCACCCGAGGAAGCGGTACGTCGAGATGCGCAAGCGTCTCGACGACCCGGGCTCGGTGTTCGTCCTCGACACGCGCAACCCATTCATGCGCCGCGCGCCGTTGCTCGTGACCGACGCGCGCCGCGACGCCGGCGGCGAGGCGTGGTACCGAGTGCTGCTGCCCGTGAAGCCGAACGGCAGCACGGCATGGGCCCGGGGCACCGATGTCCGCCTAGTGCTGCGCGACGAGAAGATCGTCGTCGACCTATCGGAGCGGACCCTCGATCACTACGTGGACGGCGATCTCGCCGACCATCTGTCGGTCGGTGTAGGAACGCCCTCGGCCCCGACGGCGACGGGCACGTTCTACGTGTGGATCCGGGTTCGGTACTCGACCCCGACGGGACCGTACGGACCGTTCGCGCTCGGCCTCTCCGGGTTCTCGGAGGTCCTCTCCGAGTGGCCGGGCGGCGGGCGCATGGCGATCCACGGCACGTCGGACCCGAGCGACCGTGGGCACGCCGTCTCGCACGGATGCGTGCGCGTGTACAACCCGGAGCTGAAGGCGCTCCGGCACGTGCCGCTCGGCACGCCGGTGATCATCAAGCGGTAGAGGGCGAGCGAGGACCAGAGGATCCTCGCCGGAAGGGAAGTGGGCCCCCAGGGACTCGAACCCTGAACCTGCGGATTAAGAGTCCGTTGCTCTGCCAGTTGAGCTAGAGGCCCGCCGCAGTGTAGCAAGCGGACCTCTCTGTCGGGTGGCCGAGGGGACTTGAACCCCCAGCCTCCAGGACCACAACCTGGCGCTCTAACCGAGTTGAGCTACGGCCACCACGTTCGGACCAACGATTCTAACAGCGGCCCCTCCGCGCCCTTCCCTTCAGCCTCGCCGCTTGAGCCCGCCTATCATCCGGTGGGTTCTTGGACCGGTGTTCAAACGATCCGAGGAGGCGTTCGCGTCATGGCGGTGGGGGAGACGATCGAGCTCGACCTGGAGCGCATCGATCGCCTGATCGAGGAGGAGGAGGCGAAGCTCGAGCCGAAGCACCGCGCCTCCAGCGAGTACCGCGAGGTGGCCGTCCGCACCGTGACCGGCGGCGTGGCCTCGAGCCGGCAGGCGGCGCCCCCGCACGCGATCTTCGTCGATCACGGGCAGGGCTCGCACCTGTGGGACATCGACGGCAACGAGTACGTCGACTTCCACCTCGGCTACGGCGTGATGGTCGTCGGCCACGCGCACCCGAGGATCGTCGAGGCCGTCGAGCGCCAGATCCGCAGGGGCTCGCACTTCGCGCAGCCGACGAAGGGCCTCGACGTCGTCGGCGAGAACCTTGTCGATCGCTTCGGGCTGGCGCTGTGGCGCTTCTGCAACTCCGGCACCGAGGCCACGCTCGAGGCCGCTCGCTTGATGCGCGCCGTCACCGGCCGCGACCTCATCATCAAGATCGAAGGCAGCTACCACGGCCACGACGACTCGCTGATGTTCTCCGTGGTGCCCGACCCCGAGAAGATCGGACCGCGCGAGCACCCCTTCACGCTGCCGCAGGTCCTCGGCATCCCACAGGTGTTCGCCGAGCTCGTTCGCGTCGTGCCGTTCAACGACCTCGCCGAGGTCGAGCGCGCCTTCGCCGAGAACGAGGGGAAGGTCGCCGGCATGATCGTCGAGCCGGCCATGATCAACTGCGGCGTGATCATGCCGGAGCCCGGGTACCTTCAGGGCCTGAAGGACCTCTGCCACAGGAACGGAGCCCTCTTGACGTTCGACGAGGTGAAGACCGGCGCGACGGAGGAGGCTTTCTCGCTCGTCGCGAAGGGCGAGACGGACATGGCGGGGACCTTCAACGGGAACCCGCTCACGATGGCGGCCTCAAAGGCGACGCGGACCGAGATCCTGACGAAGGGCGCCTACGACCACCTCAACGAGATCCACCGGATCCTCTCGGAAGGTTGCACCGCGGCGATCGAGAGGCACCGACTGCCGGCGTACGTAACCGGCGTCGGCGCTAAGGGCTCGGTGATCTACAGCGCGACGCCCGTCAGGGAGTACCGGAACTCGGCGGCCGTCGCCGGCTGATCTCCGAAAGGTCCCGCGCTCGGCGGGATGGCGGGATACGTCGGGTCGGTCGCGCTCATCGGGTGTGCGGTGGTCTTGTCGATGTGTTACGATATATCGCGACGGCTCGCCGAGAGATCGATGAGGAGGAGCGGAGATGCACGACATGGACCAGTACGGGAACCACCATCACCACCATCGGCATCACGAGCCGCCGGGGCCGCCCTGGATGCGCCACGCTCGGTTGGCCGGCGACTGGTTCGGGCCGCCGTGGGCGCGGGGACGCCGGGCGCGCCGGGGAGACGTCCGGACGGCGCTGCTCGCGGTCCTCGAGGAGCGGCCGATGCACGGCTACGACCTCATACGGGAGCTCGAGCAGCGAAGCGGCGGGATGTGGCGCCCGAGCCCCGGGTCGATCTACCCGACGCTCCAGATGCTCGAAGACGAGGGTCTGGTGACCGCCGAGGAGCGCGACGGCAAGCGCGTGTACTCGGTCACCGACGCGGGCCGCGTTGAGCTGGAGTCGCGACGGGAGCGCGCGGGCGGCGCGGCGCCGTGGGAGTTCGGTGAGGTCACCGAGGGATTCGCGAGCCTCCGTGAGGCCGTCTTCCAGCTCGGGGCGGCCGCGATGCAGGTCGCCCGCGCCGGCTCGAGCGAGCAGGTCGCGCGCGCTGCCGACGTGCTCGCCGAGGCCCGCAAGAAGCTCTACGCGATCCTGTCGGAGGGGTAGGTCTCCCCCGGCCTTCGGCGTCATCTCCTTCATGCCCCACGGGTAGTCGAGGACGCCCGTGCGCTCGAGGTACGGATCGGGATCGAAAGCCTCGGGCCCGAGCACCCCGGCGCCCTGCCAGACGCCCTCCGCGAGGAGCTCCATCGCGATGACCGGGTTCACGCCGGTCTGCCAGACGACCGCCTGCGAGCCGTACCGCTCCCAGGACTCGCGGTTGTCGGTGGGCTGGTAGAGGAACACCTCCCGGGGCTTGCCGTCCTTCTTGCCCCTTACCCAGGTCCCGACGCACGTCTTCCCGGTCATCCGGTCGCCGAGGTGCGCGGGGTCGGGTAGGAGCGCGGCGACGACGTCACGGGGCGCCACCTTCACGCCCTTCACCTCGACCGGCTGCTTCGAGTCCAGCCCGAGCAGCTCGAGCGTCTTCAGCACGTTGATGAACTCCTCGCCGAGCCCGTACTTGAAGGTGACGCGACCGACGTCGAGCCGGCGCGGGACGAGGAGCACCTCCTCGTGCTCTACGTTCACGCACTCGACGGGTCCCACCTCCGGGAAGTCGAAGACCTCCGGGTCGCTGAACGGCTCGGTCGTGAACCAGCCGCGGTCCTTCTCGTAGATCACCGGTGGGTTCAGGCACTCCTCGATAGTGGTCCAGATCGAGAACCCCGGCGCGAACGCATAGCTCTCCACCTGGATGTCCGAGCCGTCCCGAACGCCGATCTCGTCGATCCGGTCGAACAGGTGCTTCGCGGCGTAGGCGGCGAAGACGTCGGACAAGCCCGGGTCGACGCCCATCCCGACGAGGGCGAGCAGGCCCTTCTCCTCCCACGCGGCCGAGCGCTCGAACTGGTAGTCGCCGAGCTTCACGTCGGCGAGGCGGTACGGATCGGTGGGGTGGCGCGTGCCGAGCGTGAGCGCCATGTCCATGTAGCTCACGCCGGCTTCGAACGCCGCGTCGAAGATCGACTCGTTGAAGTTGGGCGCGACGGCGTTCATGACCAGGTCGACGCCGTGCGCCCGCGCGAGCCGGACCACCTGCTCGCCGTCGCTCGCGTCGATCCGCTCGACAGGGTACCTGGCTTCGTCGCCGACCTTGGTCTGAACCTCGCGCGCCCAGCCGAGGTCGTAGTCGGCGAGCACCATGCGCTCGAGGAACGGGCGGCCCTTCGTGGCGATCGCGATGGCCTCACCGACCCCGCCGGTGCCTACCAGCAGGACCTTGATGGGGTCTTCTCTCCGTCGCGCCGTTACGGCGCCCGCGCGACCGGGCAACTCCGGTGGACCTCAGGGCCCGGGCGTGATCTCCTTCATGCCCATGGGGAAGTCGAACGCCGGCATGAGCTCGACGAACGGGTCGGGATCGAAGGCCTCGGGCCCGAGCACCCCGGCGCCCTTCCACGTACCGCTCGCGAGCAACTCCATGGCGATCGCGGGGTTGACGGCCGTCTGCCAGACGACCGCCTGGACGCCGTAGCGCTCCATGCAACGCTCGTTGTCGGCCACCTGGTAGAGGTAGACCTCGCGCGGCCGGCCTCCGCTGGTTCCCTTCACCCACGTGCCCGCGCACGTCTTGCCGAACATCCTGTCGCCGAGATGCGCAGGGTCCGGCAAGCACGCGACCACGACGTCGCGAGGCGAGACCTCCACGCCCTTGACCTTCACCTTCTCGGTCTTGTCGAGGTTCAGGAGCTCGATCACCTTGAGGACGTTGATGAACTCGTTGCCGAGCCCGTACTTGAACGTCACGCGCTTCGCGTCGACCCAGCGGGGGATCAGTAGGACCTCCTCGTGCTCGACGTTCACGCACTCGACGGGCCCGATGCCCTCGGGGAACTCGAAGACCTCCGGTTCGGAGAACGGCTCGGTGGTGAACCAGCCGCGGTCCTTCTCGAAGATCACCGGCGGGTTCAGGCACTCCTCGATCGTGGTCCAGATCGAGAAGTTGGGAGCGAACCGATACCCGCGCACCTCGAGGTTGGCGCCGTCACGGACACCGATCTCCTCGATCTCGTCGAAGAGGTGCTTGGCGGCGTAGGCGGCGAACACATCGGACAAGCCGGGCTCGACGCCCATGCCGACGAGGGCGAGCAGGCCCTTCTCCTCCCACTGCGGCGCGCGCTCGAACTGGTAGTCGCCGAGCTTCACGTGGCTCCGCTGGTGGGGCTCGGTCGGGTGGCGCTTGGAGAGCGTCATCGCCATGTCCATGTACGTCACGCCGGCCTCGAACGCGGCGTCGAAGATCGCCTCGTTGAAGATGGGATCGACCGCGTTCATGATGAGGTCGGCCCCGTGCTTCTTCGCGAGCGCGACGACGGCGTCCTTCTCGCTCGCGTCGATGTGCTCGACGGGGAACTTCCCGGGATCGCCGAGCTTGCTCTGCACCTCTTGCGTGCGCGCGGCGTTGTAGTCGGCCAGAACCATCTTCTCGAGCCAGGGGCGGTCTTTCGCGACGATCGCCAACGACTCACCGACGCCTCCGACGCCGATCAGCAGCACCTTCATACGGACCTCCTGTCCGAGGAGCATGCGTGGGATGTCGCCCGGAGCATACCCAGGTGGCCGAGCGTGCCGCTCGGGCCGAAGGTCCGCGGCCGGCCGGGACGCCGGGCAGGCCGTGTGGTCGTTCGCTCGCGGCCTGCCCTGACCCCATCGGGAACCTCATGCGGTAGCCTCGGTGCGGCATGAGCGCTGTCGAACCCGGTGGTGGCCTCGTGATCGTGCGCACCCGTTTCGCCCCGGCGCCGTCCGGCTCGATCCACGTCGGGAACGCGCGGACGGCGCTATTCTCGTGGCTGACCGCGCGCCATCACGCCGGGTCCTTCGTCCTGCGCATCGAGGACACGGACGCGAGCCGCGTGACCGAGGAGGGCTTGCGCGGGACGCTCGGGTCGCTCCGCTGGCTCGGCCTGGATTGGGACGAGGGGCCGGAGATCGGCGGACCCCACGCGCCCTACCGCCAGTCCGAGCGCCGGGAGATCTACCACGAACACGCCGAGCGGCTGGTCGCCACCGGCGGTGCCTACCGCTGCTACTGCACGCCGGAGGAGCTGGAGGAGCGCCGGAAGGAGGCGCTCGCGCACGGCGAGGCGCCGGGCTACGACGGCCGTTGCCGCACGCTCACGGAGCGGGAGCGCGCCGCCTTCGAGGCGGAGGGGCGGCCGTGGGCGCTGCGCTTCTGGATGCCCGACCGCGACTTCATCGTGCACGACCTCGTGAAGGGCGACGTGCGCTTCGCGGCCGGGTCGCTCGGCGACTTCGTGATCCTGCGCTCCGACGGCTCGCCCACGTACCTGCTCGCCGCCGGCGTCGACGACATGCTGATGGAGATGACGCACGTGATCCGGGGCGAGGACCTGTTCGCGTCGACGCCGCGGCAGATCGCGCTGATGGAGGCGCTCGGCGCGACCAGCGTCCCGCGGTACGCGCACCACCCGTTGATCGTAGGCGCCGACCGACAGCCGCTGTCGAAGCGCCACGGCGCGACGTCGGTCGAGGCCTTCCGCGAGCAGGGGTTCCTGCCGGAGACGCTCGTGAACTACCTCGCGATCCTCGGCTGGTCGTACGACGACGAGACGACGTTCTTCACGCGCGAGGAGCTGATCGAGAGGTTCGACGTGTCGCGCGTGTCGAGGAACCCGGCCGAGTTCGACACGCAGAAGCTGGAGTGGATGAACAACCACTACATCCAGCGCCTCGACCACGAGGACCTCGCTGCTCGGTGCGTGCGCTTCTTGACCGAGGCCGGGCTACTCGTCGACCCGCAGCTGCTGCGGCGCGCGATGCCGCTCGTCAACGAGCGGATGAAGACCCTCCGCGAAGCCGTCGACCTCCTGCGGTTCTTGTTCACCGACGACGTCGAGCCGAACGACAAGGCGAAGGTGCTGATCGCCAAGGCCGGGCCCGAGTACCTCGCGAAGGCCGCCGACGCGCTCGAGGCCGTCGAGCCGTGGACGGCCGAGACGATCCAGGGAGCGCTCGACGCGCTCGCCGAGGGCGCTGGGCTGGACCGCACGAAGGGATGGCAGCCGGTACGCGCCGCGGTCACCGCCTCGAACGTGTCGCCCCCGCTGCCGCAGTCGATCGAGCTCCTCGGGCGGGACCGCGCGGTTGCGCGCCTACGCGCTGCCGCCGGCGCGTAGGGCGCTCGTCACCGAGCGCGGCTGCCGCTCCGCGCTGCCATCGCGTCGCGCAGTGAGACCGCGGCGTCCTCGGGCGGCACCGTGTTGATGCTCATCGCCGAGCCGATCTCGAATCCGGCGGGCGTCGCGAGCTTCGACAGGATCTTGACGTGCCAGTGGAACACGACCTCGTGTCCGTTGATCGGCGCCGAGTACATCACGAGGTTGAAGTCGGGGTCTCCGCACGCGGCGCGGATCGCCGCGAGCGTCTGGGTCAGGATGCACGCGAAGTCGTCGATCTCCTCGTCCGCGAGATCCTCGAACGACCCCTGGTGGAACGAGGGCGCGATCCACGTCTCGAACGGCGAGCCGGCGGCGAAGGGCTCGAAGGCGACGAACCGGCCGCACTCGCCGACGATGCGTACCTTCGCGAGCTTCTCGGCGGCGATGACGTCGTCGTAGACGCAGGCCCCGTTGTCGTCGAAGTAGCGCGTCGCGACGTCGAGCCGCCGGATCAACCGCGGCAGGAACACGGGGGTGCCGACCACCTGCGAGTGCGGGTGGGTGAGCGAGGTGCCCGCCAGCGCGCCGAAGTTCTTGAAGATGACGACGGCGCGGATGTGCGGCTGCCTGATGAGGTCGCGGTAGCGCTGACGCCACACGTGGATCACCCGGGCGACGTGTTCCGGGGGCATCTCGTCGGTTCGATCGTTGTGTCGGGGCGACTCGATCACGACCTCGTGGCTACCGACGCCCGGCATCTCGCGGAACATCGGCGTGCCGCCGCGCTCGACCGAGTCGCCGCCGGAGAGTGCTCCGTACAGGTTCGGCACGACCCGAACGAGCCAGTCCCCATCCCCCGGTGGATCGCGCAGGAGTTCGGGCGGCGTCTGCTCCTCGTTCCCCGGGCAGAACGGGCAGGAGGCGTCGAACTCGGGGAGCTCGGGCCTCGGCACCACCAAGGGCTGGTGCGGTCGGTCCTCGCGCTTCGGCGCGAGGATGGCCCACTGCCGCGTGGTCGGATCCTGGCGGAGGGTCGACATGTCGGCCAGACACGCTACCGGAAACGAGCGCTAACGAGTGGGAGCGTGGAGAGGTTTTGCCGTCCCCATGCCGGCCCAGCGGACTTGTGCCCGCCTCCTAGCTGGTCTTCGCAACGATCCGCGCCATCTCCTCGGCGGCGAATGCCCGCAGGGTGACGGTGCGCACGTTCCCCAAGGAGCCGAGCAGCAGGGCGACCGCCGTCGCGGTCTCGTCATCGGGAGCCTCGGTGACGGCGACGAGGTCGTACTCGCCGAGGGTCCAGTAGATGGTCCTGACGCTTCCTCCGTGCTGCTGGACCAGCCCGGTGAAGGCATCAGCTCGCTTCGTCGTGTCCCTGAAGTCCTTGATGCCCTGGTCCGTCCAGTTCATGAGGCTCACGAACGTGGCCATCGCGACCTCCCTTCCCGGAGCGCGATCCTACACTCTTGGTGGAATGTACGCCCGACCACCTGAGGCCGGCAATCGGGCGACCGGACCCAGACGATTGGGGCACTCCGGCGCTGGCCCGAGGGTGGGGTGGGGGACTACAGTGAACAGGATGGCGATATGAGTGATCTTCACGGGGAGTGATTGACATCACCTCGTCTCTGCGCCCGATGCACCCTCATGAGCACCGGTTCTGGCTCCTTCCGGACAGCCGTCTGGGACGCTGGGCACTCGGCATCTTCTTGGCGGCTGTGCTGCTGTCCTTCACGTTTCCACTGACCACGCCGCTGCTCGAGCATCTGACCGGTGCCAGTCACAAGGACACACCGTTCGTCACTCCGATCCCGTACTCGGCGATCCTGGGCGGGGTATCCGGCGTCATGGCCATCGTTGCGATCATCCGGGATCACGCTGTCGCGCTGCTCCTCCCCGCGGTGGTGGGCACCCTGGCCGGTCTGTTCCTCCTGGGGGAGATCCTGGGGGGCGGCTGACCCCCGGCTCCGTCGGGTGCTCGACCGGCGCGAGGATCCGAACGGCGACCAGCACCACGACCCTGGTAGTCCCAACGGGATTTGAACCCGTGTCTCCACCTTGAGAGGGTGGTGTCCTAGGCCTCTAGACGATGGGACCGTGCCTGGACAGGCCGGCGGACAGTCTAGCGACATCGGGCCGGCTCTCGCTCCAGCCCTGCCTTCCTCCGGAACCGCGGGGGCGCTGGTATCGTCAACGGGCTCCATGGATCCCCTCGATCGCAGATCCCGCTCCCGTTCCCTCGGACCCGCGTTGCTCTTGGTCTTCGCGCTGGTCGCGGTCGCGTGCACGGGTGCGTCGAGCGCCGGGCCGGACGGGTCGCCGACGGCGTCAAGCTCTTCGGGGGCGTCCTCTGCCTCACCGACCGGCTCGCCGCAGCCGGAGCCGCACGGCCTCGAGCACATCCAGCACGTGATCTTCGTCGTGCAGGAGAACCGCTCGTTCGACCACTACTTCGGGACCTTCCCCGGCGCCGACGGCATCCCGATGAAGGACGGGAAGCCGACGGTCTGCATCCCCGATCCGGTCCTGAACAGGTGCGCCAAGCCGTTCCACGAGTCGGTCTTCGTGAACCAGGGTGGGCCCCACGACCTGCTCCACTCCGCCGTCGACGTGAACGGCGGCAGGATGGACGGCTTCGTCCGGGCGGTCACGACCTACTCCCCGAGCAAGTGCGCCGACACCCGGCTCCCGAAGTACTGCGGCGACACGCTCGGGCCGCAGGGCCAGCCCGACGTGATGGGCTGGCACGACGCGCGCGAGATCCCGAACTACTGGGCCTACGCGGAGCACTTCGTGCTGCAGGACCGCATGTTCGCTCCGGCGGACTCGTGGACGCTGCCCGCGCACCTCTACCTCGTGTCGGGGTGGGCGGCGAGGTGCGCGAGCCCGCGGAAGCCGATGAGCTGCACCTCGGACCTGAACCTGGATGAGGTGCTGCACCTTCAGCGGCACGGGGAGCATCCGCCGGTCTACGCGTGGACCGACATCACGTACCTGCTCCACCGGGACGGCATCAGTTGGGCGTACTACGCGGGCGACAACCTCTGCGGTCCGGAGGTACCGGCGAAGGAGTGCCGCGCGCATGGTTCGACGCCGTCGCAGAACCCGCTGCCGTCGTTCACCGATGTGCACGAGACCCATCAGCGCGGCAAGGTGCAGAGGCACGACGACTTCTTCAAGGCCCTGGGCGACGGCACGCTGCCGCAGGTGTCGTGGATCGTCCCCGGGCGCGGAGGGATCAGCGAGCACCCGGGGACCGGTGCTCCGCTCACCGGCGGCCAGGCCTGGGTCACGCGCGTGGTGAACGCGGTGATGCAGAGCCCGGAGTGGGACAGCACCGCGATCTTCCTCACGTGGGACGACTGGGGCGGCTTCTACGATCACGTTGCGCCGCCGCGCGTCGACGAGAACGGCTACGGGATCCGCGTGCCGGGCATGCTGATCAGCCCCTGGGCGAAGGCCGGCACGATCGACCACCAGACGCTGTCCTTCGACGCGTACCTGAAGTTCATCGAGGACCTGTTCCTCGGCGGTCAGCGCCTCGACCCGAGGACCGATGGGCGTCCGGACTCGCGCCCGACCGTGCGGGAGAACGTGCGTATCCTCGGCGATCTGCGAAAGGAGTTCGACTTCCACCAGGACCCGATCCCGCCGCTGATCCTGCCCGAGCACCCGGAGCCCGGGCTGGCGTCGATCCCCGGTACGTAGGATGTCCGCCGTGCGGGCCCGCACCGTCACCTTCGCAGCCCTGGTCGGCGTCTCTGCGCTGGTCGCTGCCGCGTGCAGCGGCGCGGCCGCCCGGCCCGACGGGCAGGCCTCAGCGTCGACCGCGCCCTTCGCGAGCCCGAGCGCGGCGGGCGCGCCGACCCAGCTCGATCTCGCGCAGCAGCACATCGAGCACGTGATCTTCATCGTGCAGGAGAACCGCTCGTTCGATCACTACTTCGGCACCTACCCGGGCGCCGACGGCATCCCGATGAAGGACGGCGTGCCGACGGTGTGCCTCCCGGACCCGGTGCTGGGGAAGTGCGTGAAGCCCTACCACACGGTGAACGATGTGAACCTCGGCGGGCCGCACGCGCAGCGCCACTCCCGGGCCGACGTCGACGGCGGGAAGATGGACGGCTTCGTCCGGACGGCGGCCGATAGCCCGATCAGGTGTGCGGATGCGCACGAACGGTTCACCGCGAGCTGCCGCCAGTACCTGGGGCCGCAGGGCCAGCCGGACGTGATGAGCTACCACACGCGGAAGGACATCCCGAACTACTGGTCGTACGCCGACCACTTCGTCCTTCAGGATCACATGTTCGCGCCGTCGGACTCGTGGACGCTCCCATCGCACCTGTTCCTCGTCTCGGCGTGGGCGGCGACGTGCGCAGACGTCACGGACCCGATGAGCTGCGTCTCGGACCTCGAGCTGAAGCAAGCCGCGGCGATCCAGCACGGCGGGCAGGACCCGATCTACGCGTGGACCGACATCACGTACCTGCTGCACAAGGACGGCGTGAGCTGGCGCTACTACGTCGGCGACGACACCTGCTTCCTCGATCCTTGCGAGAAGAAGCCGCCCGGGAGCCAGCACACGGTGTACCAGCAGAACCCGCTGCCGGGGTTCCGAACGGTCCGCGAGAACCGCCAGCTCGGGAACATCGTGGGCCACGGCGAGTACTTCGCCGCCGCGGCGAACGGCACGCTCCCGAAGGTCTCGTGGGTGATGCCGTACTCGGGCGTCGGCGAGCACCCCCCGTGGCCGATCGACCCGGGCACGGCGTTCGTGACGAAGGTCATCAACGCGGCGATGCAGGGACCCGACTGGAACAGCACGGCGGTCTTCCTCACGTGGGACGACTGGGGCGGCTTCTACGATCACGTGCTGCCGCCGCGCGTCGACGAGAACGGCTACGGGATCCGCGTACCGGGTCTGCTGATCAGCCCGTGGGCGAAACCGGGGTTCATCGACCACCAGACCCTTTCGTTCGACGCGTTCCTGAAGCTGATCGAGGACCTGTTCCTCGGCGGCCAGCGGCTGGACCCGGAGACCGACGGGCGCCCGGACTCGCGCCCCAGCGTGCGGGAGAACAAGCCGATCCTGGGCGACCTGCTGAAGGAGTTCGACTTCAGCCAGGACCCGCTGCCGCCGCTCGTCCTCGACCCGGCGCCGGAGGCCTCGCCGAGCCCCGGCGGCTGACCGGGCCTCAGCCCGGCTCCTCTGCGGAGTGCCCGACCGGCACGAGGTAGAGCGGCGTCTGACCGGTGGGCAACCCGAGCGTGCGGGCGACCTCGGCGTCCGAGAACGAGCCCATCGGCACGGCGCCGAGGCCGAGCGCGACCGCCTCGAGCAGCAGGTTCTGGCAGGCGTGCCCGGCCTCCAACTGCACGTACCGCTCGGCGCGGTCCTCGTACTTCTCGGCGGTTCGCGCGTACACGGCCGCGATCACGAACACCGTCGGTGCGTCCGAGACCGCCGTCTGACCGAGCGCCGCGTCCGCGAGCGGCGCTCGGAGGTCCGTGCGGCCCAGGATCTGGAGCCGATGTCCCTCGGGCAGGTAGTGGTAGAGGCCCTCGCGCGTGGCGACGTAGACCTCGAGCGGATAGAGCGCGCCTGCGGACGGAGCCGTTCTACCGCCCCAGTCGGCCGTGATGCCTTGAGCCGCCCAGAGCAACTGCGAGATCTGCTGGGTCGTGAGCGGCTCGTCCGTGAACTCGCGGGCCGAACGGCGTGTGGCGAGGGCTTCTTCGAGCGACACGTCGCTGTCTGTCCGCGGTGCCGGGAGATCGACGATCTCGCCCGTCACGCCGGCGGAGGGGCTCACGGTCGGCGACGACGGGCTCGCCTCCGACGAGGAGGGCGGGGGAGCGGGTCCCTCACACGCGGCCATGGCGAACACCACCACGAGCATCCCGAGCGGAACCGCAGCCAGACGAACCATCTTGCGACCCCCGCCCCAGATGATGGCGTCGAGGTGTTGGGCAAGCAAGTCCGGGGACCTACGCCGGTCGCCCGGGGTCGATGAGCGAAGTTCAGTGGCCGCCTTCCGGCTCCACGATCTTCCAGTAGGAGTCCTTGCGCACGATCAGTTCACCTCGGAACTCGAAGTGGTCGCATCCGCGGACCTCCACGCGCTCGCCGGACGTTGTCGTCCCCGTCAAGGTCCATTCGGACACCGCGAACGACCCACAGACGAAGTGCCGGTCGTGTCCGTAGTGAACGTCGGGGATGCCCGCGAAGCGGCCGGCGATGCCGGCGCGCACGGCATCCTTGCCCTCGAGGCGCCGACCCCAGGGATCCGGACCCCGCGGCAGATCCATCGCGCAATCGTCGGCGAAGAACGACATCACGGCGTCCGGGTCATATCGGTTGAAAGCATCCAGAAGCTCCCGCAGGGTGTCGACGCTGGGGCCCGCACCCGCTTCCATGTCCGGCCTCCGCTCTCCAGCAGGCTGTGTTCGCTGGCCCGCCTGGATTCGAACCAGGACTAACTGATCCAGAGTCAGTCGGGCTACCGTTACCCCACGGGCCAGAGCGCGTCCGATGCTACCAAGCAGGGACGGGGCGGGAACCCGAGTGTCGTCCGGCCCCGGCGGTGGCACGGCCTTCCGCACTTGACCGCGCCCGCGGTTCTCGTTACGTTGCAAGATGTCGTGGAGGAGGCGAGGTCCATGAACAAGAACGGACTCATCGCGGAAGTCGCCAAACGGACCGGCGCGAGCAAGGCGGACATCGGGCGCGCGATCGACGCGACGATGGACGTCGTCCGGGAGACCGTCACCAAGGGTGAACGTGTCTCGCTCGTGGGGTTCGGGACGTTCGAGCGCAAGCGGCGGAACCGGCGCATCGCCCGGAACCCCCGGAAGCCCGAGATTCCGATCGTGGTGCCCGCGCGCGACCTGCCGTGGTTCGTCCCCGGGAAGGAGTTCAAGGAGATGATCGCTGCCCGGAGACGGCGGACGCCCGCGAGGTCCCGCTAGGGCAAGCCCCGGGCGTCACGGGGCGGAGGGTCCGGGCGGGCCCGTTCATCCTCGCTACGCGTAGACCTTCAGCCGGTCGGCCAGGTCCATCTCCAGACAGACCTCGCGGGTCCGGCCCCGCCGGCCCGTCGCGAGCAGCGTGAGGATGTCGCCGGGGGCGTCGAGGTCGAAGGACAGCTCCGGCCGCTCGATCACCGCGGTCGGCAGCCCGCGGGCCGTCGCGAGCTCCAGGTGGCGCCGGAACGACTCGGGGCCGAAGCGCGCCGGGATCGCCCGCGGAGGCCGGCGCAGCAGCAGGCTGGTGCCGAGGTCCTCGCCCGAGCGCGCGATCACGACCGGCCCGAGCGTGCGGAGCGCCGCGGTGAGCGCCTCGGCCGTGACCAGCGCGACGTCGCACGGCAGCACGGCGAGCGCGTCGGCCTCCTGCTCCTTCGCGAGCCGCTCGGCCTGACGGATCGCGGAGGAGAGGGGCGGCTTCTCTTCGGGGACCGGCCGCGCGCCGCGGCGAGCGGCCACCTCGAGCACCACCTCGTCGGCCGAGACGACCCAGGTCTCCCAGCCTGGAACGGCGAGCGCGGCGTCGAGGACGTCCTCGAGCATCGCGAGCGTGAGGGCCCCCCGCTCGAGCGCGGTGAGGGTGCTCGACAGGCGGGACTTGGCCCGGGTGAGCGGTTTCACGGGGATCGCGATGGCACGCACCGCTCCAGGCTAGCGCGGCGGTGCGCGAACGGTACCGCCCTCGCTACGCGCGCCGGCTCGCCGGGGTCGTACCCTCATGCAAGCGCCGAACCGAGGAGGTCGCGTTGACGATGCTCGCCCTCGCCGTATCGCCGGCTCGCGTCCGCTCGAATGTCGGGTACCGGATCGCGCTCGCGTTCGCCGGGAGCTGGCTCGTGGCCGGCCTCGCGCAGGTCGAGGTGCGGCTGCCCTTCACGCCGGTCCCGATCACCGGCCAGACCCTCGGCGTGCTGCTGGTCGGCGCGGCACTCGGGCCCGGCCTCGGCACCCTCTCGATGGGCCTATACCTGCTCCAAGGCGGGATCGGGCTGCCGTTCTTCGCCGGCGGTGACTCGGGCATCGGGTTCCTGCAGCTCGCCTCCGCAAGGGGTGGATACCTCTGGGGCTTCGTCGCGGCCGGCGCGGTCGTCGGGTGGCTCGCGCGGCGCGGCTGGGACCGGAACGTGCGGAGCGCCATCTCGGCGATGTTCGTCGGCGAGGTCGTTCTGTACCTGATCGCGGTCCCGTGGCTGATGCAGGCGATCGACGTTCCGCTGGGGAAGGCGCTCGAGCTCGGACTCGCCCCCTTCGTGATCGGCGACATCCTGAAGGTCGTCCTCGCCGCGGGCCTGCTGCCGGGCGCCTGGCGCCTAGCGGGGAAGGGCAGTAAGTAGAATCGGGCGTCCGGGAAGGAGGGGCGCCCTGGAACCCTGGTACCGCGTCGCGAAGGCCGTCCTGCTCCCGCCCTTCAAGCTCTGGTTCAACTGGCGCTTCGAGGGTGTGGAGCGGATCCCGAAGGACGGGCCGATCATCGTGGCCGGCAACCACCTCTCGTACGTGGACCCCTTCGCGCACGCGTACTTCGTCGTGAAGGCCGGTCGCCGCCCGCGGTTCCTCGGCAAGCAGGAGCTGTTCGAGAACTGGTTCACGCGGATGGTCCTGCTCGGGGCCAAGCAGATCCCCGTCCGGCGCGGGACCGGCGACCAGCGGCCGCTGGAGGAGGCGACCCAAGCGCTCCAAGCCGGCGAGGTCGTCGTGATCTACCCGGAGGGAACGAGCGTCACCGACCACCCCGACTTCTCGCCGGCCCGAGGGAAGACGGGAGCCGTGCGCCTGGCGCTTTCGACCGGCGTGCCCGTCCTGCCGGTCGCGACGTGGGGCGGGCAGTACGTCTGGCGGCGCTCGGATAGGGGAAGCCTGAAGTTCGCTCGGCCGATCTGGCTGAAGGCCGGCGAGCCGATCGACCTGTGCGCGTACCGTGACCGCGCCGGCGACGCGAAGCTCGCCCGCGAGCTCACCGATCGGTTGATGAGCGAGCTCGGTGCGCTCGTCGACGACCTCCGAGCACGCTACCCGAAGCGCTGGGCTCGAGGGTAGGCTGGACCGCATGGACGAGGGCCGGAGGAAGGGCTTCGCGACCCGCGCGATCCACGGCGCGCGCACGCCGAGGATCGAGCAGGAGACGCCGAGCGTGCCGATCTTCCAGACCTCGACGTTCCGCTTCGAGACCGCCGAGGAGTACGCCGAGACGATCAGCTTCCGGCGCCCCGGGTACACCTACACGCGGGACGGGAACCCGACGCTCCGGGCCTTCGAGTTGCTGATGGCCGACCTCGAAGAGACCGAGTCCGCGTACTCGTTCGCCTCGGGCATGGCGGCGATCCACACGGTCCTCACGACGCTCGCGGCTGCCGGCGACCGCATCGTCGCGAGCACCGAGCTGTACGGCGGGACGTACTCGCTCATGGCGAACGTTCTGCCGCGCTACAGCATCGAGGTGTCGTTCGTGAACCCGCACGACGTCGACGCGGTCGCCGCGGCGCTCGCCGGCGCGAAACTCTTCTACGTCGAGACGATCGCGAACCCGAACGTGACGGTCTCGGACCTCGAAGCGCTCGGAGGGCTGTGCCGTGAGGCCGGCGTATCCGCCGTCGTCGATAACACGTTCGCTTCGCCGTACCTCTGCAACCCGGTCGCCTTCGGCTTCTCGCACGTCATCCACTCGGCGACGAAGTACATCGGCGGTCACCACGACCTGATCGGTGGCGTCGTGTGCACGACCGGGGAGGGGATGGAGGCGCTGCGGAGCACCGTTATCGAGACCGGCGGCACGATGGCGCCGCTCGAGGCGTGGCTGTGCATGCGCGGGCTCGCGACGCTGCCGCTGCGGATGGAGCGCCACGGCTCCACGGCGCAGGCGCTCGCCGAGCTTCTCGAGGCCCATCCGAAGGTCGAGCGCGTGCACTACCCGGGACTGGCGTCGCACCCGCAGCACGAGGTCGCGGAGCGGTTGCTGCCCAAGGGGTTCGGGGGCATGCTCGCGTTCGAGGTGGCAGGCGGCGTAGAGGCGGGGATGCGCTTCTGCGACGCGCTCGAGCTCGCGTGGGTGGCGGCGAGCCTCGGTGGCATCCACACGCTCGTCGGCCACGCGGCGTCGACGACGCACCGGCAGATGGACCCGGCTGCCCGGCGCGCGGCCGGTATCGGCGACGGGCTGATCCGCGTGAGCGTCGGGCTCGAGGACCCGGAGGACCTGCTGGACGACTTCGGCCGGGCGCTGGAGAAAGCGTGAAGCGGCGGATCGTCATCCTGTTCGGCGGGCGCTCGGCGGAGCACGAGATCTCGTGTGTATCGGCGCGCTCGGTTATGGAGGCGCTCGACCCCGAGCGGTACGAGGCCATCCCGATCGGCGTGACGAAGGAGGGTCGCTGGCAGCTGATGCCGGGCGGCCCGCCGGCGCTGCCTGCGGGGTCCGGGACGCCGCTGCCGCGCGTCACGGAGGAGTCCGGGCCGGAGGTCGCGCTCGACCAGGACCCCGGGGCACGGGCGCTCGTCGGACAGGACGGCTCGCGCACCCAGATCGACGTCGTGTTCCCCGTGATGCACGGCCCCTACGGCGAGGACGGATCGATCCAGGGGTTCCTCGAGATGGCCGGCGTCCCGTACGTCGGCGCAGGCGTGCTGGGCTCGGCGGTCGGGATGGACAAGGCCGTGCAGAAGGTGCTGTTCGCCGCGGCCGGCATCCGGATCGTGGAGTGTGAGGTCGTCCACGAGCGCGAGTGGGAGGAGGACCCCGAGGGCGTCGAGGCGCGCGCCAAGCACCTCGGCTACCCGCTGTTCGCGAAACCGGCGACGCTCGGGTCCTCGGTCGGTATCACGAAGGTCCACGGACCCGAGGAGCTCCAGGCCGCGATCGAGGAGACCTTCCGCTACGGACGGAAGGCGGTGCTCGAGAAGAGCGTCGAGGACGCGCGCGAGATCGAGTGCGCGGTGCTCGGCAACGACGACCCGGTGGCGTCGATAGCCGGCGAGATCGTCCCGACCCACGAGTTCTACGACTACGAGGCCAAGTACATCGACGAGCACGGGGCGCGGCTGCTCATCCCGGCGGACATCCCGCAGGAGACGCTCGAGGAGGTGCAGCGCCTGGCGATCGCGGCGTTCCGGGCGATCGACTGCGCCGGGATGGCGCGGGTGGACTTCTTCCTGCGACCGACCGGGGAGCTCATCGTGAACGAGGTGAACACGATCCCCGGGTTCACGCAGATCTCGATGTACCCGAAGCTGTGGGAAGCCTCGGGGATCTCCTACCGCAGGCTGATCGACCGGCTCGTGGAGCTCGCCCTCGAGCGGCACGCGCTCGAGCGGAAGAAGGGCACCGGCGTCTAGCTTCGAAGCGGACCGGGCTCGGCCCGGCCGCGGCGTCCCGTGGGGCCTACAGGTGGACGACCGGGCAGGTCAGCGTGCGGGTGATGCCTTCGACGGCCTGGATCTTGGCGACGACCAGCTTGCCGAGCTCGTCGACGTTCTTGGCCTCGGCGCGCACGATCACGTCGTAGGGGCCGGTCACGTCCTCGGCTTCGGTCACGCCCGCGATGGCCCGCACTTCCTGGGCGACGTGCGCCGCCTTGCCGACCTCGGTCTGGATGAGGATGTAGGCCTGGATCACGCTCTCGACCTCCCTCAGCTCTGAAGACCCCATGCTATGCGGGCGGTTGCAGTCGCGACAAACCGGGCTCGTCCGACACGGGCGCCGTCCGGCCGGGCTCGCGCGGCGGGATAATCCAGGCGTGGCTCGGCGGAGGAAGGGCGGCAAGGCCGGCAGGCTCCCCGAGGCCTACCGTCGCATCCGCGGCCGGATGCCGCCGCCGGAGCGCGTGATCGAGGACGAACGTCGGCGCCTCGAGGAGGAAGAGGCTCGCCGCGAGATCGAGAGGGAGGAAGCGACACGACAGCGTCCCGGGGACGCGTGACGTTCACGGACCGCGTGGACGCCGGCGAGCAGCTGGCGAAGGCGCTGGCGGAGCACGCGGGGGTCGAGTGCGTGATCCTCGCGATCCCGCGCGGGGGTGTGATCGTCGGCGAGATCGTCGCGCGAGAGCTCGGCGCGCCGCTCGACGTCGTCGTGCCGCGGAAGATCGGCGCGCCCATGAACCCCGAGCTCGGCCTCGGGGCCGTCGCGCCGGGAGTGCGCGTGCTCGACCCGGAGCTGATCGAGATGCTCGGCGTGAGCGCCGAGTACCTCGAGCGCGAGATCGCGGCACAGGAGCGCGAGATCGAGCGGCGTCTGCACGCCTACCGCGAGGGGCGGCCGCCGGTCGACGTGCAGGGGAGGACAGCGATCGTCGTCGACGATGGTGTGGCCACCGGCGGAACGGCCGTAGCGGCGCTGCGGTGGGCCCGCGCTCAGGGCGCGGCGAAAGTGATCCTCGCGGTGCCGGTCGCGCCGGCCGCAGTGATGGCGCGGCTCGCGCGCGAGGCCGACGAGGTGGTCGTGCTCGGCACGCCCGAGCCGTTCTTCGCGGTCGGGGAGTGGTACCGGCGCTTCGAGCAGACGAGCGACGAGGAGGTCGTCGACGCCCTCTCGCGCGCGGCCGGGAGCCGCGCGTAAGGGGCGCCCGAGGCCCGATTGCGGTCGGCGCGTGATCGACCGATGTTGCGGCCGTGTGGAGAGCCTGCGGCGATTCCACCGTGGCCCTCGAAAGAGCCACCGCCGTGGGATGCTATGAGCTGGTCATGGCCCGGATCGCGCGCACCCGGACGTTCGCCCTCGCGGTGGTCGCGGCGCTGGCGCTCGCGCTGGTCGCCGGGTTGTCGGTCGGCCACGCGGAGGCGCCGCCGAACCTCCCCCCGATCGCCGCCGACCGGCTGATCGCATCGTCGCTTCGGGCGCTCGCAGACCGGACCCCGGTGTCGGGCACCCTGACGACGCACGTCGACCTCGGCCTGCCACAGCTTCCCGACACGCTCGGCGGCCAGGCGGGGCCCGCGAGCGTCCTGCTCTCGGACCAGACCTTCAAGGAGTGGCGCTCGCCCGACGGCGTGCGCGTAGCGCAGATCCTGCCGTTCGCCGAGCGCACGATCGTCGCGAACCGCACGGATGTGTGGGCGTGGGACTCGCAGAAGTCGACCGCGTGGCACGTCGCGGTGCCGCAGGGCGCGGTGCCGCAGGGAGCGACGCCCGGCGCCACGCAGGGCCCGACCCCGCCCGAGGCGCCCTCGCTCGGCGACCTCGAGGGGATGGTGCAGGAGGCCCTGCGGGCCGCGACGCCTTACGCGGAGGTCTCCGTCGACCGGACTGACCGGGTGGCGGGACGCGCCGCCTACGTCGTCGCAATGGTGCCGGCCTCGAAGGACACGCTGGTCGGGCGGATCGAGGTCGCGATCGACGCCGAGACACGCCTACCGCTCCGGCTGCAGATCTTCCCACGCGGAAGCCTCGACCCGGCGATCGAGGCCGGGTTCACGTCGGTCGACTTCGGGCCGATCGACCCGGCGATGTTCGCCTTCACCCCACCGCCCGGCGCCACCGTGAAGGAAGTGCAGGTGCCGGCGAACGCCGGGCAAGGCCCGGGCGAGCCGCCGACTCCCGGCGACATGCCCGAGGTTCGCACGTTCGGTGACGGGTTCGGTCTGATCGTCGCCGTGCGCGTGACCGACGTCCCGAGGGACCTTCGGCCGCTGTTCCCCTACGCCGGGCCGCTGGGCTCGGCCGACCTGGTGGAGCACGGCGACCACGCGTGGATCGTGGCGGGCGCGGTCGCCCCCGGCGCCCTCGCGGGGGTCGAGCCGAAGCTGCCGTGACGGCGCTCGTCACGCGGGGTCTCACGAAGCGCTACGGCGACGTCAACGTCGTCGACGGACTCGACCTCACGGTCGAGCGCGGAGAGCTGTACGGATTCCTCGGCCCGAACGGCGCCGGCAAGACGACGACCATCCGCATGGCGCTCGGTCTGATATTCCCGACCGCGGGTGAGGTCGAGCTGCTCGACGAGCCGGTCGTTCACGGACGCACCTCGCGGGCCCTCGAGCGTACGGGGGCGATGGTCGAGGAGCCGGCGTTCTACCGGTTCCTCTCGGGACGGTGGAACCTCGAGGTGTTCGCTCGCGCCGGGGGCTCGGGCGAGGAGGCGCGTCGGAGACTGGCGCGGATCGACGACGTCCTCGAGTTGACGGGACTCGCGAGCGCGGCGAAGAAGCGTGTGAAGGCCTACTCACAGGGGATGCGCCAGAGGCTGGGGATCGCGCTCGCGCTCCTCGGCGCGCCCGACATCCTCGTGCTCGACGAGCCGACGAACGGCCTCGACCCGGCCGGGATGCGCGAGATCCGGCAGATGCTACGGCGCCTGGCCGACGGCGGCACGACCGTGTTCGTCTCGAGCCACCTGCTCACCGAGGTCGAGGCGATATGCGACCGGGTCGGCGTCCTCTCGCGCGGGAAGCTCGTGGCCGAGGGCCCGCCGGGGCAGCTGCGCGGAGCCGCCGAGACCGTGCGCGTGGAGGTCGACGACGTGGAACGCGCGGCCGAGGTGTTGGGGCGCCTGGAGGGTGTGGAGGTCGCGACCGGCGGAGACCGGCAGTTCAGCGTGCGGCTCGGCGCTACGACGACCGCGGCGGATGTGAACGCGGCGCTCGTCGGAGCCGGCGTGGCGGTGAGCGCGCTCGTGCCGGAGCAGGAGTCGCTCGAGGACGTGTTCCTCGCGCTCGTGGGGGACGGCGATGTTCAGGGTTGAGTGGGTGAAGGCCCTGCGGCGGTGGCGGACCTATCTCCTCGCCGCAGCCCTCGGCGGCGTGCCGTTCCTGATCGTGGTCGCCGTGAAGCTGTCGACGCCGACACCGGAGGCGAGCGCGGACGCACCTCCGTTCCTCCTCCAGCTCGTCCACAACGGCCTGTTCGCTCCGCTCACGGGCCTCGCCCTCGTGCAGCCCTTCTTCCTGTCTCTCGCGGTGGGGCTGTTTGCCGGCGACGCGATCGCCGGGGAGGCACAGGGCGGCACGCTCCGCTACCTGCTCGTGCGGCCCGTGGGGCGCGCGCGGCTGCTCGCGGCCAAGTACTGCGCGGCCATGACCATGATCGGCGTGTTGCTGCTCGGCGTGATCGCAAGCGGCGCGTTCTTCGGGGGCATCGCCTTCGGCTTCCGCGCGCTCCCGACGCTCTCGGGCACGACGCTGTCGGTGGTGGAGGCGTCGTTCCGGATCCTCGGCGCGGGCGTCTACATCCTGCTCGCCGCGAGCGGGATCGTGGCTATCGGGATGTTCATGTCGACGCTCACCGACTCCGGGCCGGGTGCGATCGTCGCGACGGTGATCCTCGCGATGGCGAGCCAGATCCTCGACCAGATCCCGAACCTGCACGTGATCCACCCGTACCTGCCGACCCACAACTGGCTCGCGTTCGTCGGCCTGTTCCGGTTCCCGATCGACTGGAGCGGCATGCGCGGAGGCCTTCTCGTGAGCGTCGTCTACACAGTGGTGTTCCTCGGCGCGGCGCTCATCGCGTTCGGCCGCAAGGACGTCGTGGCCTAGGGCCACTCGGGTCGGGTCGGCCGGGGGCCCGTCGTAGGCGCGCGCGGCACTCCTCCTAGGCCGGACAGACCCTACGCGTCGGGCAGGTCCAAGGGCGAGCCGTAGTCCCCGTACTCCTTCTGCGCCGCCTCGAGCCGGGCCTTCTGCTGGGCTAGGACCTCGAAGAGCACGGCCGGCACGTCGGGCACGTTCTCGCGGTGGAACTTCTCGACACGATCCACCTTTGCCAGGTTCTCGGGGATACGCACCGTGAACTGCGTGACGTAGTCCTCCCGCGGGTAATCCTTCCCGAGCACCTGCGAGAAGAGCGGCACCAGATCCTCGTACTTCGGGATGAGGCCGGTTGGGCTCCTTGCGGCTCCCACCTCGCCGTGCACGCGGAGGTCCATCCATTTGACCCACACGTGCTTGTCGCGCACGCCGTTCACGAACCTGCCGTCCGTGCCGCGGAGGAAGTAGTTGACGCCGAAGACGCGTGGGGGCTGCTTCAGGTTCTTCGCGAAATCGAGGCAATGGGCCACGTACCTGCCCAACGGGACCGCCACGAAGTCCTGGATGCTCATGAGGTTGATCTCGGGAACGCCTTCCTGGCCGATGACGGCGAAGGTTGTCTCCGTTTCGAGCGACGCGCCGTAGGCGATGATGCCGTGGTTCCAGTCGAACCCCTCCTGGACCGGGTGGTACGCCTTGGCATCGCGTCCGCCGTACATGATGCCTTGGAGAACGACGCCCTCCGGGTTGTCGAGCTCCGTGTCGCAGTTGACCAGCGCCTTCAGTGAGACCGAATAGCGGGCGTTCTTGTGCGCGTACGGGATGACGGCGCCCTTCGAGTCCGTCATGCCCTTCGTCCAGTGGCCGACGAAGCTCTCGCCCTCCTCAGGGGGGTCCACCCCCATGTCGAGCCAGTAGGGCCGGCCGTCTTTGACCAGCATGTTGGAGAAGACGACCTCGCCCGGCTCGTTCAGCACCTCCCAGATGGCGGGGTCGTCTCCGGAGTTGACACCCTGGGCGATGCCGAAGATGCCGGACTCGGCGTTCGCAGCGCGACAGACCCCGCCGATCGAGCGGAGGTACGCGATGTCGTCGCCGAGGATCTTCTCGCCGGGCAGCATCGCCGTCGAGGTCTTGCCGCACGCGCTGGGGAAGGCGCCTGCGAAGTACGTCTTGCGGCCTCCCGGCCCGTTCACTCCGAGCAGGGACATGTGCTCGGCCAGCCATCCCTCACGGTTCGCCTTGCGGATCGCGAGACGGAGGGCCAGCTTCTTCAGGCCCACGGAGTTGCCGGCGTACTGCGTGTTGACGCTGTAGACCGTGTCGGTCAAGTAGTCGATGTAGATCCGTTTCTTGTCGGGCTCGGCGCTCACCATCCGATCCGTGAGCTTCCCCGCAGAGTGCGCGATGGCGAAGACCTCGGCGTCGGGGCCGCTCCGCTTGAACTGCTCGTAGCCGGGACGGTACAGCAGGTCGAGGCTGTGGGAGACGTACCACGAATCCGTGCACTGCACGACGGGGATGCTGAACTCCGAGTCGGCCGGCCCCAAGCAGAGGAACCGAACCACCATCGTGCGGTCCTTCATCGAGCCCTCGAGCAGACCACGGATCTCTGCGAGGCCCTCCTCCCGCTCGATCTGCTTCAGTTCTGCGGGAAGGGTGTCATCCCGGGGCACGAGGTACTTGGTTACCTCACGGTCCCGGCCCTGGTCCTCGGGACCGTCGTAGTGGATCGTGTGCCCCTCGATGGCCAGAGGCGCTTCCTCCTTGGCCTCGAGAGCCTTACGGCGCGTTTCGGCCCTGCCTTCTTCGGAGTCGTCCTGCACGATCACCGCTTCCGGGTCGCACAGTTCGATGGTGTCGGCCACGAACTCGTGGACCCGCGGGATGGGTATCGCCATCAGTCTCTCGTAGCCGGCTTTGGGCAGGCGCTCCTGCAGTATCTGCTCGTACCCACTCACGGTTGCCTCGATCCCTTCTCATCGTCCGGAGCAGCCCCGCAGGGACCGCCACATGAAGCTCGAATGGTAACCGGCGGGGGGTCCCGATGGGATGTCTGTTGGAGACCCTCGTGCGCCCGAAGCCCTGTGGGTGGCCGGATGGGCTACGCTCGGGCGGTGAGCACGCGCGGCTTCTCGGAGGACGAGCTGATCGCCGCGATCCGCAAAGTGCTCTCGGGGGATGCCCCGGGGGTCGTGATCCGCGTCGGCGACGATGCCGCCGTGGTCGAGGCCGCCGCAGGCCAGCAGGTCCTCAGCACCGACATGCTGGTCGAGGGGGTCCATTTCGAGCGGAGCACCATCTCGGCCCGCGACCTCGGCGCGAAGTCGATCGTCGTGAACGTTTCCGACGTCGCGGCGATGGCGGCCAGCCCCCGGTACGCGCTGGCCTCGATCGCGCTCTCGCCCGAGGTCGAGGCCGCCTGGGTCATGGAGCTCTACGGCGGCATGCGGGCGGCCTGCGACGAGTACGCGCTCACGCTGGTCGGCGGCGACTGCAGCCGGGCCGACGCGGTGGTCATCTCCGTGACGGTCGTCGGGGAGGTCGCGCCGGGACGCGCCGTCACCCGGGCCGGAGCGCACCCCGGGGATCTGATCGTCGTTACCGGCTCACTCGGGGCGGCGGCCGGTGGGCTCGCCCTGTCGCGCGCCCGCCCGTCGAAGGCGGCCGAAGCGCTGGGGAAGCGGTGGGGCCGCGAGCTGGCCGAGGCCCTCGCGCGCCCGGTCGCGCGGGTGGCCGAGGCGCTCACGCTCGCCCAGGCCGGCGCCACGGCGATGATGGACCTCTCCGACGGTCTGGCGAAGGACCTGTCGCGCCTGTGCCTCGAGAGTGAGGCCGGCGCCCGGGTGGAGCTCGCGAGGGTGCCGGTCGCCCCGGCGCTGCGGGAGGGCGCCGGGCTGCTCGGCGTGGACCCGCTGGAACTCGCGATCGGCGGCGGCGAGGACTACGAGCTCCTCGCAACGATCGACCTCACGCACCTCGACCGCGCCCGCAACGAGCTGGACGAGCGGTTCGGGGTGACGCTCACGGAGGTCGGGGTCATCATCGAGGAGGGGCTCGTGGCCGTGGACGCCGACGGCAACGAGTCGCCGCTCGAGCCGAAGGGGTGGGACCACTTCGCTGATGCGACGTGAAGCACCGAGACCGCGGGCCCTCACGATCGCCGGGTCGGACTCCGGCGGTGGGGCCGGCATCCAGGCCGACCTGAAGACGTTCAGCGCGCTCGGCGTGTTCGGCATGACGGCGATCACAGCGGTGACCGTCCAGAACACGCTGGGCGTGACCGGCTACGAGGAGCTTTCGCCCCGGACCGTCGGCGACCAGATCCGCGCGGTGGCGAGCGACATCGGCGTGGACGCGGCGAAGACCGGCATGCTCGCCTCGGCGCCGATCGTCGAGGCCGTCGCCGACGCGGTCGCCGAGACCGGCATCCCGAACCTCGTCGTCGACCCGGTGTTCGTTTCGAAGCACGGGAACACGCTGCTCGCGCCCGAAGCGGTCGAGGCGCTGCGCGCGCTGATCCTGCCGCTCGCGACGCTCGTGACGCCGAACCTGCCGGAGGCGACCGGCCTCGCCGGCTTCGACGTCGAGACAGCCGACGACATGAAGAAGGCGGCGGAGGCGATCCTGCGGTTCGGACCGGCGGCCGTGCTGGTGAAGGGCGGGCACCTCGCGGGCGACCTCGCGGGCGAGCGCTCCGACGACCTGTTCTTCGACGGCGAGCGGCTGCTGTGGATCGAGGGCATGCGCTTCGACACGCCCCACACGCACGGCACCGGGTGCGTGCTGTCCTCGGCGATCGCGGCGCACCTCGCGCGCGGCGAGGACCTGCTCATCGCCGTGCGCAAGGGGAAGACGTTCGTCGGCGAGGCGATCCGCCATTCGCTCGCGATCGGGCACGGGATCGGCCCGGTCGATCCGCTGTGGGGGATCCGGCCGGCGTGAGGCGCCGATGAGGTACCGAGTGCGCGCGCTCGACTGACTACGGGACGGCCAGCCAGCCCGTGTTCGGGGCTCGGTCCTTGCAGGCCGTGCTGCAGGTGCCGGTGTCGTGGAAGACGCTCTTCGCGGCGATCTGCACCGTCCCGTCGGGGTTTGGAGGCGATCCGCCGGGCACGACCGTCTTGATCGTGTGGCCGTCCGGGTGCTTCACGGGGAGCGGCTCGAACGCGGAACCCTGGCCGGTGATGTCCATGTGGAGGTCTCCCCCCGAGGAGGAGATCTTACCTACGTACTCGGCCGCGCCGTCGGCGTCGACGTCGAACAGGACGCAGATGCGGTTATGGCCGGAGTCCTTCAGCAATGTCGCCGCCCAGTTCTCGTAGGTCGTGATCTTGGCGATGAGCGGCGCGCTCGCGTCGGCCTTCCTGACCACCAGGGTCTTCAGGTCGAGCTTGCCGGCCACGTCGTCCGGGTCCGTCACCTGCACCGCGGCCGCGGGTGTCGCGGCGAGCACGAGCGCCAGGACCCCGAGGACGGCGACGAGCGGGATCGATCGGGTTCGCACGGCGGCCTCCTTCCGAGCGGTCATAGGCAGGATATCCGGGTAGGGCGTCGTGGGGAAGGGGGAGCGTCCCGACCGCCAGGGGCCGGAGCGCTATCCGGCGCGCTGGATCTTGCCGGCCTTGATGCAGCTCGTGCAGGCGTTGATGCGCTTCGGGGTGCCGTTCACGACGGCGCGGACACGCTGCACGTTCGGGTCCCACCGGCGGTTCGTCCGGTGGTGCGAGTGGGAGACCTGCTTGCCGAAGAACGGCTTCTTCCCGCAGATGTCGCAGACGGCTGCCATAGCCGAGCCAGGGTAGCAGACACCCGTGGTACAACCCAGGCATGGTCTGCGTTCTTCGTCGCCGGGCGGTCCACCGATGGCGTTGAGTCTCGCGTCGCCGATCAGCGCTATCGATCCTCGGATCGCGAACCGGCGCGCGGGCTTCCGCGACAAGGGTCGGCCGGCGGCCGCCGTGCTCGAGGAATCGCTCGGGATCACCACGGTGCGCGGGCTCATCCACCACTACCCGCGCCGGTACATCGACCGCTCGCAGGTTGTGAGGATCCGTGAGCTGAAGGTGGGCCAGCACGCCACGGTCATCGCGCGGGTGAAACGCGTCAACAAGCGCCTCACGAAGCGGCGCCAGACGATGGTCACCGTCACGCTATACGACGGCTCCGGCTACCTCGACCTCACGTTCTTCAACCAGCCGTGGACGGCGAACCTGTACAAGGAGGGGCACGAGCTCGCCGTCTCGGGCGTGGTCACGATGTACAAGGGGCGGCTGCAGCTCGCGAACCAGGAGGTCGAGCTCCTCAGGGGCGAGGAGGCCGACCTCGTCCACACCGGTCGCATCACGCCGGTGCACCGGGCGACCGAGGGCATCACGACCCGAACGATCCGCGAGCTCGTGTTCCGCGCGCTCGAGAAGCTGCCGCCGCTCCCAGACCCGATGCCGAAGGCGATCGTCGAGGCCGAGTCCTTGCTTCCCTTCGACTGGGCGATCCGTAAGGTCCACTTCCCCGACTCGCAGGAGGAGCTCGCGAGGGCCGAGGAGCGGCTGAAGTTCGACGAGCTGTTCACGCTTGAGCTGGGCGTCGCGTTCCGCAAGCACCGGGTGGAGGCCGCGGAGAAGGGCGTCGCCCACCGGCCCGACGGGCCGCTCGTCGAGCGGCTGCTGGCCACGCTGCCCTTCGAGCCGACCGACGCGCAGCGCCGCGCGATGGAGGAGATCGGCGAGGCGATGGCGCGGCCGCGTCCGATGAACCTGCTGCTGCAGGGCGACGTCGGCTCGGGGAAGACGCTCGTCGCGCTGCACGCGGCGCTCGTCGCGACCCAGTCGGAGCACCAGGCGGCGATCATGGCACCGACGGAGGTGCTTGCCGGGCAGCACTTCCGGTCGATGGCGGCTCTCCTCGGGCCGTTCGGCGCGGTGCCGTACCTCGAGCTCGTCGGATCGAAACCGGCGACGGACGACGCGCAGGCCTCGTTGCTCGCGCGGGAGCCCGAGGCGAAGCCCGGTGTGACCTACGCGCTCCTCACCGCGAGCGTGACCGGGAAGGACCGGGCCGGGATCCTGAAAGGGATCGCGTCGGGCGACGTCGACATCGTGGTCGGCACCCACGCGCTCGTGCAGGAGGGCGTCGCGTTCCGAGACCTCTCGCTCGCCGTCATCGACGAGCAGCATCGCTTCGGCGTGCACCAGCGGATGGCGCTGAAAGGCAAGGGCGGCTCGCCTGACGTGCTGATCATGACGGCGACGCCGATCCCACGGACGCTCGCCCTCACCTACTACGGAGACCTCGACGTCGTCGTCCTGGACGAGATGCCGGAGGGCCGCCAGCCGATCGAGACGCGCATCGCGCGCACGGACGCGGAGCGCAGGAGCGCCTACGACCTCGTGCGGCGCGAGGTCGAGGCCGGCCGCCAGGCGTTCGTCGTGTGCGCCGCGATCGACGAGACGAACAAGGCCGAGGTCAAGGCCGCCGAGGCCGAGGCCGGTCGCCTGGCGACGAAGGTGTTCCCCGACCTCTCGGTCGCGGTGCTCCACGGCCGGATGCGCCCGGCCGAGAAGGAACGCGTGATGGACGGGTTCCGCGCGGGCAAGCACCACCTCCTCATCTCGACCACCGTGATCGAGGTCGGTGTCGACGTGCCGAACGCGACCGTGATGCTGGTCGAGAACGCCGAGCGTTTCGGCCTGGCGCAGCTCCACCAGCTCCGCGGGCGGATCGGACGGGGGAGCTGGCCGTCCTCATGCGTGCTGTTCGACGAGTCGAGGGAGGAGAACCTCGAAGCCCGCGGGCGCCTGGAGGCCATGGTGCGCACGACCGACGGGTTCGAGCTCGCCGATGAGGACCTGCGCCTGCGCGGCGAGGGCACGCTGTTCGACGTCAGGCAGTCCGGCATGCCCGACCTGAAGCTCGCGCGCCTGGCCGAGGACGTCGAGCTCGTGAAGCGCGCCCGTGCCTGCGCCTTCGCGCTGATCGACGAGGACCCGTCGCTCGAGCGGCACCCGGGGCTGCTCGGTGAGCTGCGCACGCGCTTCGAGCGCTCCATCGAGTGGCTGTTCCACTCGTAGGGAAGCGCCCGGGTAAGCTGGCTCGGCGGCCGTGCTTCCGTTCTCGGTCGCCAACCGGTCTTGCATGGCGCTCGCCCCCGGGCGAAGATGCCTGAGGGGAGCGCCCATGACGGATGGTCTGCGCGTCCTGATCGTCGATGACAACCCCGACGACCGCACTCTCGCCGCGCGGGAACTGGCCGGGGAGTTCCCCGACATCCGCACGATCGAGGTCGCCGACGCGGCCGCCTTCGAGACCGCCCTCGAGCACGGTGGGTTCGACCTCGTCATCACCGAGTTCCGCCTGGCCTGGTCCGACGGGCTGTCGGTGTTCCGCGAGGTCAGGTACCGCTACCCGGAGATCCCGATCATCATGTTCACCGGGGCCGGAAGCGAGGAGATCGCCGTCGAGGCGATGAGGGCCGGGCTCGACGACTACGTCCTGAAGTCCCCGGAGCACGTCGCGCGCCTACCCCTCGCCGCCGGCGCCGTGCTCGAGCGCGCCAGGGAGCGGCAGGCGCGCCGGCGCGCCGAGGAGTCGCTCCGCTCGTCCGAGGCGCATCTGCGAGCGCTGTTCGCGTCGATGAGCGACGCCATCTTCGTCCTCGACCGGGACGGCCGCTACCTGGAGATCGCCCCCACCAGCCCCGAGCTGCTGTACCGCCCGGCCGACGAGGTGCTCGGCAAGACCGTGCACGAGCTCTTCCCGTCGGAGCAGGCCGACCACTTCCTCGAGGCCATCCGGAGGGCGCTCGACACGCGCTCGACGGTCGCGATCGAGTACATGCTGCCGATCCGCGACATGGATATGTGGTTCGCGGCGTCCATCTCACCGATGCTCGAGGACTCGGTCGTCTGGGTGGCGCGCGACATCACCGAGCGCAAGTGTGCGGAGGCGGCGCTGCGCGAGAGCGAGGAACGTTTCCGCGTGGCGCTCGGGAACTCGCCGGTCGTCGTCTTCAATCAAGACAAGGAACTGCGCTACACCTGGGTCTACAACCCGCATCCTGGATTCGTCGCTGAGACGGCGCTCGGCAAGACCGACGCCGAGCTGCTGCCTGCCGAAGATGCCGCTCGTCTTGCCGAGATCAAGCGTCGCGTCCTGGATACCGGCGTCGCGGCCCGCGAGGAAGTCAGGACGATCATCGGCGGGCAGGCATTCTTCTACGACCTCACCGTCGAGCCGTTGCGCGATGTGACTGGCAACATCATCGGCGTGACCTGTGCCTCTGCAGACATCACCGAGCGCAAGCAGGCAGAGGAGGCCGTGCGGCAGAGCCGGCGGCAGTACGAGACGTTCATCAACGCGTGCGACGATATGGCGTTCCTCAAGGACGACCAGCTGCGCTACCTCGTCGTCAACACGGCCAACGCCGAGTTCCTGGGACGACCGAAGGAGGACATCGTCGGTCGCACCGACCAGGAGCTGATGCCGCCCCAGGCGGCCGAGGCCTGCAGACGGAGCGATCTGCTGGCTTTGGCTCAGCAGGGCGTCGTGGTCACCGAGGAGCAAGCCGGCGGGCGCGCGTACGAGCTGCACAAGTTCCCTGTGTTGTTGGAGGGGAGCCGCCTCGGCGTGGGCGGCTGGGCGCGCGACATCACCGAGCGCAAGCAGATGGAGGAGGCGCTGCGCCGTAGCGACGAGAGGATCCGCGAGCTCCTCGGCCACCGCGTCCGAGCGCAGGAGGAGGAGCGGGCGCGGATGGCGGCCGACATCCACGACGACTCGATCCAGGTGATGAGCGCGGTAGCCCTGCGCCTCGAGACCCTGCGGAGACGCCTCAGCGATCCCGAGGCGCTCGAGACCGTCCGGCGGCTCGAGGAGACCGTCACGTCGGCGATCTCGAGGCTCCGCCACCTGATGTTCGAGCTGCGCCCGCGGGTGCTCGACGAGGAGGGCCTCGCCCCGGCGCTCCGCGTGTACCTGGACGATCTGTCGAAACAGGCGCAGATCGAGTGCACGCTCGCCAACCGCCTGGACGTGGAGCCTCCGCCCGCGGCGCGAACGGCCCTCTACCGGATCGCGCAGGAGGCGCTGGTCAACATCCGCAAGCACGCGGACGCGAAGCGCGTCGACGTCGTGCTCGAGCCGCGCGACGCGGGGTACGCGGTGCGCATCGCCGACGACGGGGACGGCTTCGACGTCGGCACCGCGGAACGGGAGCCGCCCGGGCACCTCGGGCTGGCGGCCATGCGGGAGCGCGCCGAGATGGCAGGCGGCTGGTGGCGGATCGAGTCGACACCGGGCTCGGGCACGACCGTGGAGTTCTGGGTCCCGGCCGAAGTGAACTGAGCCACCCGGCATCGGGCTACAGTCGCCGCGTGAGGGTGATCGCCGGCACCGCGAAAGGGGCACGTCTCGCGCCGGTGCCGCGCGGGGTGCGGCCGGTGTCGGACGTGGCTCGCGAGGGGCTGTTCTCCAGCATCGCGGCGGCGGTCCCCGGAGCCCGTGTGCTCGACCTGTACGCGGGGACCGGGGCGATGGGCATCGAAGCGCTGTCTCGCGGCGCGGACTCGGCCGTCTTCGTCGAGCGGAACCCGGCCGCCCTGAAAACGATCCGGGACAACCTCGCCCGCACGCATCTTGCCGACCGGGCGACGGTAGTGGCGTCCGATGTCTTCGGATTCGTCACGGGATATGACAACGGCGCCCGGCGGTTCGACCTCGTGCTCCTCGATCCGCCCTACGAGACGGCCGGTCCGGAGCTCGACCGGGTGCTCGAGGCGCTCGGCTCCGGCCGGCTGGCGCCGGAGGGCTGGAAGGTCGTCCTGACCCGCGCACGCAGGAGTTCCACGCTTGTCATTCCGGTAGACTGGCTGGTCGCGAGGCGCCTGGAGTACGGCGACACCCTCGTCCTGGTCTTCCACCAGGGCTAGCTCGGGAGGTCGAGATGGGCCTGACCGCCCTTTGTCCGGGGACGTTCGACCCCGTGACGAACGGTCACCTCGACATCATCGAACGCGCTGCTCAGCGCTTCGACGCGCTGATCGTCGGGGTGCTGGACAACCCTGCCAAGCAGCCGCTGTTCACCGCCCCGGAGCGGGTCTCGATGCTGAAGGAGGCCACCGCGTCCCTCCCGAACGTCGAGATCGCTTCCTTCTCCGGATTGCTGGTGGGATTCGCAAGAGCGCGGGGCACGGACGTGATCGTGAAGGGCCTGCGCGCGGTGACGGACTTCGAGTACGAGATCCAGATGGCGCAGATGAACCAGCGCTTGGCCGGCGCGGAGACCTTCTTCATGACCACCGCGCCGAGCTGGTCCTACCTGTCCTCGTCGCTCGTGAAGGAGGTCGCGCGCTTCGGCGGCGACGTCACGGGCCTCGTGCCGCCGGTCGTCGCCGAGCGGCTGGCGGAGAAGCTGGGGAGGGCGTCCTAGATGGACCTTGCCGCAAGCCTGCAACAGCTGGAAGACATGATCCGCGACGCGAAGTCGATGCCGCTCTCGTCATCGGCTCTGCTGAACCGCGAGGAGGTCCTCGATCTCGTCAAGGACATGAAGGAGTCCCTGCCGGAGGAGATTCGGCAGGCCCGTTGGGTCGTGAAGGACCGCGAGGAGCTGCTCGCGAAGGCTCGTCGCGACGCCGAGGCGATGGTCGAGCAAGCTCGGCAGGAGCAGCTGCGCCTCGCCTCCCACGAGGAGGTCGTGAGGCGCGCGCAGGAGGAGGCCGAGCGCATCGCGACCGAGGCGCAGGAGGAGGCGCGCAAGATGCGCCTCGAGGCCGAGGACTACGCCGACGCGAAGCTCGCGCAGTTCGAGATCGCCCTGCAGAAGATCACCGAGGAGCTGGTCACGACCAACGAAGCGCTCACGCGCACGATCGACCAGGTCCAGGCCGGCCGCGAGAAGCTCCGAGGTGTCATCCCGGCCACGCAGGCCGACATCGGGCCGCAGGTCGCCTTCCCCGAGGAGGACGAGGAGTAGGCGCGATGCGCGCGATCGACGTCCGCGACCTGCTCGACAGCCCCGGTACCACGAGGACCGTCCACGTCGACGAGGCGCTCGAGGGTCTCCACGCCGAGCTCGTCGACGTCCCCCCGGACCTGCCGCTCGAGGGGGACCTGCTGCTCGAGAGCGTCGTCGACGGGATCTACGTCTCGGGCTCCGTCGCCGGGCGCATGGCGATTCGCTGCGCCCGCTGCCTGAAGGAGTTCGACCAGGACTTCGACGTGGAGATGAAGGAGCTGTTCGTCCGTGAGCTGGGGCCCGACGACGACTACGGCCTCGCCGAGGACCTCACGCTCGACCCCGAGCCGATGGTGCGCGACGCCGTCGTGCTCGCGATGCCGTTCTCGCCGCTCTGCAAGCCGGACTGCCTCGGCCTGTGCGAGCGGTGCGGCGGCGACCGCAACCTCGGCGAGTGCACCTGCACCGAGCCGCCGGCCGACCCGCGGTGGGCCGGTCTCGGGGAGCTCATCCAGTAACGGGAAGGAAGGACGATGCCGGTACCCAAGAAGAGACAGACCCATACGCGCGGGGCGAAGCGCAAGGCGAACTGGAAAGCGCAGCCCGTGACGTACTCCGAGTGCCCGCAGTGCCACCAGCCGAAGCTGCCGCACAAGGTGTGCGCCAACTGTGGCTACTACGCGGGCCGCCAGGCGATCGAGGTCGAGTAAGGCGTGAACGCCGGGCGCGCGGACGAGCCCGCGACGGCGGCGCTGGAGCGCTCCCTCGGGGTGCGTTTCGGCGACCCGGCGCTCCGCGACGCCGCCCTCACGCACCGCTCGTACGCGTTCGAGCAGGAGCTCGACGTGAACAACGAGCGGCTCGAGTTCCTCGGCGACGCGGTGCTCGGCCTGGTGGTCACCGACATGGCGTTCCGGGAGTTCCCGGACATGCCGGAGGGCGAGCTGGCCAAGCTCCGCGCCGCCATCGTGAACATGTCGGCCCTCGCCGACGTCGCCCGCGACCTGGACCTCGGGCGGCACGTGCTGCTCGGCAAGGGCGAGGAGACGAGCGGCGGCCGCGACAAGTCGAGCATCCTGGCCGACGCGCTCGAGGCGATCCTCGGCGCCATGTACCTCGACCTCGGCCTCGCGGCCGCGCGGAAGGTGATCGAGCGGCTGTTCCACCCGCGGATGACCGCGTACGTCCGCGGCGAGGGCGAGCGCGACTACAAGACCATCCTCCAGGAGCTTGCATCGCAGGATCTCGGCAGGCTCCCCGAGTACCGGCTGACCGAGCGCGGGCCCGACCACCGGAAGGAGTTCACGGCGATCGTGTACCTGGCCGGGAAGGCGTGGGGGAGCGGCATCGGCCGTTCGAAGAAGGAGGCCGAGCAGCAGGCCGCCCACGAGGCCTACCGGAAGCTGTCGGAGAGGGTCGCCCCGACCGGCTCGAAGGGGGATTAGGTGGAGCTTCCCGAAGTCGAGGTGATGCGCCGGGACCTCGAGAAGGACGTGATCGGGCGGAAGATCGCGGCGGCCGAGGTCCGCCCGTCGAAGAACGCGATGCGCATCATCCGTCGGCACGCCAGGCGCAAGGAGTTCACCGATCGAGTGGTCGGGCGGAAGATCACGAAGGCGGAGCGGCGCGGCAAGTACGTCCTGCTCCACCTCGACAACGGCGAGGCGCTGGTCGTGCACTTCGGCATGAGCGGTCGGTTCGTGCGAGGCAACAAGCGCCAGGCGCTGCCGCCGCACACGCACGTCGTGATCACGTTCCAGAAGGGCGGCGACCTCCGCTTCGTCGACCCGCGGACGTTCGGGGAGATGTTCGTCGCGAGCACCAACGAGCTCGGCAAGGTGAAGGAGCTCCAGCACATCGCGATCGATCCCCTCGATCACATGTTCACGTGGCAGACGTTCGGCGGTCTGCTCGCGCAGCGCGCATCGAAGTTGAAGCCCCTCCTGATGGATCAGAAGTTCATGTCCGGCGTCGGCAACATCTACTCCGACGAGGTGCTGTTCGCGGCGGGGCTTCGCCGCGACCGGATGTCGGACTCGCTGTCGTCGCAGGAGGTGCGGCGTCTCTACCGTGCGCTGCAGGAGGTCCTGCAGGAGGCGATCCGCTACCGGGGCACGACCCTCGACGACGATGCCTACCTGGATCTGTTCGGCAAGCCCGGCGAGTTCCAGGCGGAGCTGAAGGTCTACGGACGCGACGGCCAGCCGTGCCGTCGCTGCCGCACGCCGATCCACGCCGTGAAGTCGTCGGGTCGGAGCTCCTACTTCTGCCCCCAGTGCCAGAGCTAGCCCTCGAGCGCGAGGCGCGTATCCCGGGACTTGAAGAGAAAGAAGGGGCCGGCGATGGGCATCGGTGCCGGGAACCAGTATCTCCTCTTCCATCTGGGAGACAGGGCACTCCTGGCCGCGGACCGGACACGGACGTACTACGCGCTGCAGCGGCGACACCCCGACGGAGACCGCTGGCTTGACGTGGGGCACTTCGGTACGCACCCCATCGCGAAGCTGGCGCTGGATGCGTTCGTGGCCCACGGTCAGGGGGAGAAGGAAGACTTCCGCGTCAAGAAGGTCACGATCTCGCAGAAGCTGGCCTGACGGGGTCGGGCCCGCCTACATCACCTCGGCGCCGGCCTCGCGCATGCGCAGGATCGCGCGCTCGCCGTCCGCCGGCTGAAGGTCGACGGCGCAGATCGCCTCCGACAGGACCTGAGTGGGGAACCCGAGACGCCGCGCGTCGAGCGCCGTCTCCGCCACGCAGTAGTCGGTCGCCAGGCCGCAGACCACGACGCGTTCGATCCCGGCGGCGCGGAGCATCGACTCGAGCCGGGTCGCCGAGACGTCGCCGCTCCGCGGGTCCCGGACGCTGAACCCCGAGTAGCCGTCCGCGCCGTCGGCGCCCTTGCGGATGGTGTCGCCGGCGACGCGCAGGTTGGGGTGGAACGCGGCGCCCCACGTCCCCCGCACGCAGTGGACCGGCCAGATGCCGCCGTCCTTCCGGAAGTGCGGCGTCGACTCCGGGTGCCAGTCCTGCGTGTAGACGACGAGCGCACCCGCCGAGAGCGCCCGCTCGACCTCGGCGTTGACCGCCGGGACGACCTCCTCGCCGCCCTTCACGTAGAGCGAGCCCTTCGGATCGGCGAAGTCGTTCTGGACGTCGACGACGACGAGCGCGGTCTTCGCGTCGTACTCGACCATGGCTCCGGATCCCCGGGAGAAGCGCCCGCCGCGGACCCTACCGGGGAGCGTCGAGCCGGGCGGACAGGCGCAGCGCCACGGCCCCGAGGACGAGCAGGACGAGCATCAGCGCCGCGAGCGGCATCGACTCGGAACCCGTGAACGCGATGCTGCCGGACGGCGACGGGCGGAACGTCGTCGGATGCACGGTGGGCGGCGGGGTGGTCGGCGAGGTCGTCGGCGCTGCGCACTCCCGCACCCAGAAGACCTTCTGCTTCCGCTCCGAGCCCGAGGAACCCGGGGCGTTGACCGTGACCTTCACGTGCCAGCCGTTGTGCCGGTGGGGCTCCGCTCCGGAGGCGAGGAGCTTCGGCCCGAGGTCCACGGTGGCCGAGCCATCGAGGTCGGTGCCGCCGGTGGCCGGGTCCTCGCCGACGAAGATGCTGTCGCTGGCGAGGTGCTCGCGACCGGTCGGCGGCCACAGCTCGAACACGTACGTCGCGGTGATGCCCTCGCCGTAGTTGTAGAAGTCGAGCTGGAACGTGCAGCCGACGTGCGGCTCGTTGTTCGGCAGGTCGTCGAAAGGCTTCCGGTCTAGCTTCACGACCCCGCTGCCGCGCGGATCGTCGGGCGGCGCGCTCGGCTCTGGTGAGCCGGACGGTCCCTCGGGCGAGACGGTGGGCGCCGGGACCTCCGCGCCGGGCGCGGGCAAGGGCGTCGCCGTGACCGTGGGGCTCGGCGCGGGAGCGGGGGTCGTGGACGGCGTGGGCGATGCATTGTGGTCGTGGCCGTAGGCGTGGCCCGGTGGATCCGAGGGCGGGTCGGCCGCGGCGCCGACCGCGCTCAGACCGAAGACCAGCGACAGCACGGCAACGACCGCGAGAACCCTGCTCGAACGCATGGCGCGCCTCCCGATATCCATCTCGGGCGTAACCGTATGCGGGGAACCACGATGCGCGCAAACCCGCGAGTTGACTCACCAGAAATGTCCTCGAAATCAGGTCGTTGCCTCACCTGAGGATGTCCTCGAAGGGGCCACCCTCTTCGCGGGCCTTCGGGCCCGGGGAGGAGGGGTGCGGTGGGTCTTTCCATG